>ERZ773254.2-NODE-2-length-269079-cov-11.363919_pt1 | contig 269079 bp, 188 predicted proteins | sample MGYA00580516_ERZ773254 | MGnify/ENA primary metagenome ERZ773254 (study PRJEB29015, sample SAMEA2738158) | human oral metagenome | biome: human oral; feature: human-associated habitat; material: saliva | place: China | collected 2192 ...
CCATCATATCAAAGATATAAGGGTCTTTCATCAGATAGTTGGCAAGGTCGCTTTGTGGATTAGGGAGACGAACGGCAAAGTTATTCACCTTCTTGGCCTCAATCTGACGAGCAAAGAGGTTGGTCTCAATCTGCATTTGCAGAACATTGCGACTCCAACCATTGGCAACTGCTTGTGTAATGTACCAGTAGCACTCGCCCAAAGGCAATTTGCTATTCATTAGAATCACGTGGCTTGCCCAGTTGGTGCGAACAATGGCAGATTGCTTGAGGACATCCTCTATCTGACTAATGTCGCTGTGATAGATAGCCGACAGCATTTCAGAAATCTCTCCTAATTGCGCAACAGGCTGTTGCGTAATTAGGTCTCTTTGATTTTCTGTGGATTGAATTGGTGCAACAGGTTGTTGCACAATTTGATTGAGTTCGTTTGTTAGTTGCAATACATTATCAACTGAGGAACTATTAAGCAACTCTTCAACCTTACCCATTTCTATAAGTATTTCCAGTGGATAAGCACTGGCGAACTGGCACATATAGAAAATGTTTCTGCGAGAGTATCCCTTTTTGTCAGGATATAGTGAGCGTATAGCCTTGGATAGATTGTCAATGACTTTGCTTCCCCAACCTTCTTTCTTTTGGAGGTAGAGAATGAAATGCCCCACTCTCCAATAATGGAAAAGCATATCTGCATTAGCCGAAGCAATCGCGTGCACTTGAGTCTGCTCTAAATCAGAGCCAATAGCACGCACGATAGAGAAAAAAACTTTGGGTCTATGGCTTGTATTTCTTAGAGCTATTTTACGGATATTAAAAATACCCTCATTTCTTCTATCGACTGTTGGAGTTCTTCTGATGTATAGAGCCTATTTTGTGTATTCTCTGGGTGATGAATTTGGTGACGAATGTACTTAGCTAGACTTATATTTTGAGTAGTACTCTTCCCATTCCTACACTTAATGTATGGATGCTTTGATTTTCCTTGCTCAAAAGATTCTAATTGTCCTTGCAATTCAAGATGACCATAGAGTTCGTCGTGGTATTCTGCATTAGTATCACCAAAAGCAATATAGTTTATTTCGTTGAGAGATGGATAAGGTAACGCTTGTACATCTACTTCGACAACCTCCTTTTGTTTGTTATTATTAAGCCGTGCAAGGCGGAGTTGCTTAAAATCAAGCTGTTTAACTATATGACCACTATGAGTAGTTAGCAATATCTGATGCCCTTTATTTGCCAACTCTTTTAGAGCGTCAATGAGGATTTTTTGATGCTCATTATGTTGTGATGTTTCAGGCTCTTCAATGGCGTAAATTAGTGTGCGATTATCTCTAGAAGCCTTCTCTTCTGCTTTTGCTCGGAAGAAATTGAGTAGTATCAGTCTTCGTACACCACTTCCTCTTTTATTCATCGCAATCCCATCATTTCCCTCTATTGATACAGACTTGAAGAGTTCTGCCCACTTTAAATCCTTTACCTCAGGAATTTTTACCTCTAGACCTTCGGCTATATCAGGATTCATTTCCCTCAGTTTACTGAGCGTGCTATTAGCTACTTCACGAAGTTTCTTTGTGACTTCTGTAGCAATTTGATTGAATTGAGTCTCTAAATTGCTACTACTAATAATCTCTTTTGTAGCCTCTTTGAGTGGATCTTGAACTTCACTATCGTTATCACTATTCTTACGATCAGATTGGAATAGAGAGTACTGAGGCAGAAACTCTTTGATCTTCTCCCATATATTTTTCCCATCTTCTTTTGCTAAGTCAAGCTCTCTGAGTGCACAATATTCTTTGGCTTTGTAGTGTTCCCATATGGCTGAACGCATTATTGCATTGATAGAATTATTTTCACAAGTGATGCCTGCATCCTTTATTATTTTCTTTAGATCGGAAGATTTCTTTGTATACAAGTCCGAACAATTCTGATCGGATGGATGATATGCCGAAAGATATACTTGCTCTTTTAATCCTTTCAAAGAGTATCGTTTGATAATCTCAAGTTCACCATCCTTATTGAGCAAAAATTCATTCTGAAAATTTGTTCGATATGTACTATCTATTGTAATCTCAGTTGGAAGGTCGTTAAAACATACAATAATCTCAATGTACAATTCGTTTTGTCCTTTTGCTTCAGTATTGAGGTCGCTAGGTTCTAATTTAATAACACCTTTTCCATCATTAAAAAAAATGTCTAAGGCTTCTAGAATCGTGGATTTCCCAATATCATTGCGACCTATAAATGCAGTAAGATTCTCGAATGATATTTCTACGCTTCTATAACTGCGGAAGTTTTTGATTTTTAATTTACTAATTTTCATATTGACCTATAGTTGATTGAACTTACCCATCGCATTCGCTTTGATGTCGTCGGCAATGTCAATGTAAGGCTTCATAGCCTTGTAGTCACTATGTCCCGTCCATTTCATCACCACCTGCGGAGGAATCCCCAATGCAAGGGCATTACAGATAAAAGTGCGACGCCCAGCGTGAGTGCCAAGTAAGGCATATTTTGGTGTCACCTCATCAATGCGTTCATTACCTTTATAGTAGGTTTGTCGCACAGGTTCATTGATTTCAGCAAGCTCAGCCAATTCTTTAAGGTAGTCGTTCATCTTTTGATTAGTAATCACTGGCAAAGCCTTATCGTTTTCAAACTCCACATCCTTGTATTTCTCAAGAATAGCCTTGCTGTGGTCGTTCAATTCGATAATCAAACTATCGGAAGTCTTGACTGTCGTCACTTCGATGTGATCTCCTTTGATGTCGCTTCTTCGAAGGTTGAAAACATCAGAATAACGCAATCCCGTGAAGCATTGAAAGAGAAAAACATCGCGCACACGTTCGAGAGCTTGCTTCGTTGGTGGAATTTTGAACTCTCGGAGCCTGTTCAATTCTTCCCACGTTAGAAAGATGATTTTCTTTTGCGTATCCTTGAGTTTTGGTTTAAACGTATCGTAAGCATTATTGCTGTGCATTCCCTGCTTAAAGCTCCATCGCAAGAACCATTTTAGGAAACTCAGTTGTTTGCCAATAGTGCTATTGCGCATCTCTCTCACTTCTCGAAGATACTGCACATATTCGGTTAACCCCTCCTCATCGAAGAACTCAAAACTTAGTTCTGAACGAAAATTCTTAAGATGATTCTTTACAGCTGCGAATTTTTCAAAGGTCGAATGCGTCCAATCATTCTGTCTTCCGCACACACGAACGAAATCATCAAACGCTTCGTAAAAGTTACTAGGTACATTAGACATATCAGTACTTGCCAGTTCCGTTTTTTCATTCTGCCCGTGCCTAGTGTTGAAAGCCTCCTTCACCTCAGCAGGACTTGGCATAATCTCTGCAACCTCAAATCGCTTGAAAATCTCCTGCAATTCAGTGTAATATCCTAAGAGAGCTGCATTGATCTCAGATGCAGATTGTTTGAGTTTATTGGTACATCCGTTTTTCACTCGCTGTTTATCTCCATCCCATTTTGCCACATCAATGCGATATCCAGTAGTAAACTCAATTCGCTGGGAGGCAAAGTTCGCTCTCATACGAATCGGCACGTTCTCTACAATGGGTACTCCATCTTTCTTTCTACTTTCGAGAGCAAAGATGATATTACGCTTGATGTTCATAGTTTTGGGAGTTCTGATTTATGCACCCAAAGTTACACCCAAATTCTGATATACCCAAGAAAATCCTATGATTTCTCGTTTTACTTGAAATGAACACAATGCGCTGAAAAACAGCAGGTTGATATTTTATGACGCTTTATGACACAACAAGAGAAAGAGCCCCTCTCTCCGCAAGGTGGCTTCAAGATGACTTCAAAATGGTCGTCAGAAAAGCCTTCAAAATTAGCGTAAATCGTTGTAAGACTTACACTTACAACGATTTTTCTTTGTATACAGCCCTACAATGTGAAGGCTAAACCCTAGGGCTCAATGATGACAAGCGCGGTCTTGTCCTCCGCCACCTCAATAGAGAAGAAGAGGATATGGGAATAGCGGTCTCTTTAAGGCAGGAGGAGAGGAGTAAGGATAATAAGGACACTAGTATAGTCCTATCATTCATCTGGATTTTCTTCATACTTCTTACTCGTGTTATTCGTTCACACGCTCAAAGATATGCAAGGTGTCCTGGAAATCCCTGATATACAGTTTGCTGCCACTCATATATAAGGGCTGAGGAGCTACGAGATGATTCCCCGTTGCACGGTATTCCTCTTCACTGATGACTTCACCTTCCCAAACAAGCCTGCGAGCTTTGTAATCAAAGATGCCGACCTTGCGGATTCCGCTGTACTCTCCTTCTTTTTCGCCTAAAAAGGTGAAATAATCTCCTTGAAGAAGTGGGTGGAACACACTTCGGTAAGTTCCAATGCCATCGGGATCAGCCTCTCTGAAGATAAAACGATCTATTACCTCAGCCGTACTTGTGTCAATAGCCTGAAATCCCCAAGAACTAATACCTATAATAGCTTTACCTTCTTCTCGAAGATAACAATGCCCAATGCCTTCAACCATCTTATATTGAGGCTTCTCTTGGTCTGCGGGATTACATGAGAGTTGGTATGCCGGCTTACCAGTCGTAATATCAAGAGCGATTAGACGGGCGAAGTCAGTCTTAAACCAAAACAGATCACCGACAATCCCAAGTATTTCGTCAATGCGGTCTACTTCACCCGGCGTGTGGATATTATCTTCACCAAGATCTACAAAGGGGAATGACCAGAGGATATTGCCACTCCAGTCAACTCTAAAGATCTCTGTGTCATTTTCAGCAATTCCACCATCTGGCAGATATTCGCACAGAATATAAGGCAAAACATAACGCGCACCTGATGCACGGTTAACGTAGGAGTTTGTTTTCTGCACAGAGTTACGATAGTTAATGTATTGTTCTGATACATCTTGGACGATTTCGTCTCTGACGACTCGCTCAACTCCTGTTTTCAGATTAAGCTCATAGGTGTAAGGTTCTTGCCATTTTGCGAAAAGGATCGTATCACCTAATGGAAAGAACTGAGTCAGACAAACCTTGTCAGGAACTAATAGTTTCTCTTCGGAATACAAGGCCATCCAGAATGGTTTAGAGCCATCTGTGGTATAGTACGCCTTCCCCTCGACCAGCTTAAAGAAGTCGACGTTTGAGATCTTGTTTATTCGTTTCATTTATTTTATTGTTTGCACCAAAGTATATATAACAGACTTCGAATCTTGAATCAATAGTGTTAGCCTCTCAAGAGTCTCATTGTCATTTTTTTTATCTAACAATTGCAGTCTCCTCTGATACCTCATTGAGTTGGGCATACTTACGAGATACTATCTCTGTATTGGGGACGTACGAATCCAAATGTTAGCAGGCGAATCTCCTGCCACCTTTGTACCTTTCTTTGGTGCTTCTAAATAAACCTCGTTGAAAGGATAGAACTTGGCACGCGCCTGGTTAAAGACCGGCACCTCCACTCGAATTCATTGCTTAGGTTCTTGATAGCGTTCGATGTCTCGCTGGAGATACTGCCTAAACGCAGGAAACTCCTTGTCTGTGACTTCTAATATCGTCTCTCGAGCGACCGTCGGAATACGATCCAAGCGTATGAGCTGGTCATATTCACCGAACTCAGGGTAGGAAAGGCAAAGTTTGGAATAGTCCTCTTCAGAGAGAGGGATCTCTGATTCCTCGACACTATCACTCCACGTGCCCACTCCTCCTTTATATTTCACTACCCCCCACGTCTTATCCTCATTAAAGCAAAACATAAAGCTATAGACCGTATCGTAGTCTTGCGGATGCTTAGGTTGGAGTCTGATAGTATCCAAGAACAACGTCTTCCCTTCTTGTGTGAAGTCTCTAAACGTATAGGTGAGAAAGTTACCAAGATCCTCTCTCAAGAATTTCACCCCAAAGTATCCCACATTGGACTCAATGGCGCAGTAGGGGCTGTCATCCTCATTGAGAATCGTTGCAAAGTAAACATTTTGTTGCTCATGCGCTTCGCGAGAGGCCAATTCCAAAAGGCCTTCCTGATTCTTTCGACGAGAATAGCGAGTCTTGTTGTAGCGATCTAATCTATATAGGGTGTCCCCCTCACTTTGTAACTCTGTATAGCCTTGACTCCAGGCTCTAAATGTAACTTTCATGCGTCTCTACTTTTTATATATTTTTTCATTCACGCCACAAATGACAATAGCCTTCTTCTTCGCGTAGTCTAATACATTTGGTGGTATGTCCGCTTTCTTCTGCTCGGGCACTTCAAGAATCATTTGTCCACGCAGAACATTGTCTCCGTTAAGCTCAAAGATTTTTTTTATTTGACCCTATATTATTAGAAGGAACATCAGCAATGGTCGAACCTGGTGAGTACTTCTCCTCTAGCTCCTTGAGGTAACGAATTGCTATCTCTTCCGACACCTCACTGAGTTGGGCTTCTTACGGGAGACTATCACACCTATCTGAGGGACGTATGAATCTAATCTTACATGCTTGCGTTTAGCCGGCGACTCTCCGGCCACCTTTTTCCCTTTCTTCGGCGCTTCTAAATAAACCTCATTGAAACGGTAGAACCCTCATTAATAACTTGGCTCTCCCCCCCCTCAAAGGTCCACTCATACTCATCCGCTCCCTAGCTCTCATTCTTCAGTTGAACAACTACAGGAGAGGTCTTGTCCTTCGATAGAGAAGGAGGATATAGGAATGACCGTCTCCTTAAGACAGGAGGAGAGTACTATTGAGATGCCTGCCATTACTTGTCTACCGAGAACACTTCTATATTTCACTCTTGACATTATATCCTCAGCTCTTTAACTATCAGATGGTAAAGGCTTCTCACGTTCTTACAATCTTCAATATACATTTCAGATTTTGAAGTGTCCACGAATGTACGTATGCCCCAACCAGAATCATAGATAATGACAAAATAGCAAACACTTCCATCTTGGCGTTTGTCTAATATTATTTTACCTAATCTATCCTCATAGTGATTTCTCCAATCCATTGTATTATCCCAATGGCTATATACAGGATTATATTGCCCACCCTCTTTAAAGTCCAAAGTCAAATATCTGGTTTTTCTATAAAAACTAATCTGATAGGATTCATATCGGTTCAAAGAATCCAGACACACATTCTTCCAAAAATACGTCTCTAAGCATTGCCTTATATTATGTTCCAGATACGGAGCATTATCAACCAACATTATGTGGTATACTGATTTTATTCCTGAATCCGAGAAAGTTGTATCAGCCTCCAAAACATCACACCTTATTGGTGCGACAACAATATCTCTTCTAAAGTGAAAGATTACGCCCATCACAATGAAACAGAGAAATGCCAGCCCAATAAAAATCTTCTTATGTCGCATTATATGTCACTTTAATTGGCCTTGTAATATAAATTCTTTCGACATCATCGACATCATTGTAACAAATGGTTTGTAACCTCGTCGGTATTGCAAAATAAACCAAGCGCAGAACCCATCTGCTGCTTCTTGTAAAATTAGGTATGTCTTTCCATAACTTGTCATTGCGTTTAGTGTTTCATTACGACGTCTTGTGACTTGGCTGAGGATTTTTAGCAACACCGGACACTTACATTTATTTTTCTAATACCATCTCAAGAACGTGTGTAAGCTCGAAAGTTCTTATTTTTGTGGCGAAAAAGCAAATCAAACAAAGAACAATGAAGCTTATAGCGGAACAAAGATCGGAAATTATTTCCGAAATGCTTCGAGTGAGGCCGGTTTTAATGAGTTGATGCGCGTATTTAGGGATGGAGTTTCCAAGCAGGAGCGCCTGTAGAGTCAACCGGCAAGTGCAGGTCTTCTCATTTCCGCTTTGAGCTGCCCGCGCGCGTGCATCCAGTGCGAGTCCTCGCGCGCGCGTCAGGCGGTTTTCGTTTTTTGCCTTCACCTCTTCACCGGCAGGGCGCAACTTACTTGTACACAGTGCAATAAGGGTGAAGACTTTTGTCCTTCGACCTTCACGCTTCGCTTCACTCGCGAGCGAGAAAGCGCAATGTCACCTCTCTTTCTTCGAAATATGCATAAATGCAGACCTCAAATTACATATTCGCGTGAAGGGGCTGGTGAAGATCTGGGTGAAGGGGAAAGGCCCTTTTTGCGAAAAACCTTCACTGCTAATTCATTGACCTATTGCAAGATGTAAAGAGTGGGTGAAGAGGAGAAGAGTATTATCAAGAGACCTGCTATTATAATACTTCTATATTTCATTATCAACGATTTTAAGCTCTTTCATCTTTAGTCTATAAAGACTTTTCGCGTTCTTACAATCCTCACTATACATTTCAGATTTTGCAGTGTCTACAAGCATACGAATCCCCCAACCAGAATCATAGATCAAGACAATATAGCAGACGCTTCCATCTGTACGTCTGTAGTAGCTTATTTGACCTAATCTATCTTCATCGTGATTTCTCCAATCCATTGTATTATCCCAATGGCTATATACAGGATCATATTGATTCCCCTCTTTAAAGTCCAAAGTCAAATACTTGGTTTTTCTATAAAAATAGATCTTATACTTTTCATATCGCTCCAAAGAATCCAGACACACATTCTTCCAAAAATACGTCTCTAAGCATTGCCTTATATTATGTTCCAGATACGGAGCATTATCAACCAACATTATGTGGTATACTGATTTTATTCCTGAATCCGAGAAAGTTGTATCAGCCTCCAAAACATCACACCTTATTGGTGCGACAACAATATCTCTTCTAAAGTGAAAGATTACGCCCATCACAATGAAACAGAGAAATGCCAGCCCAATAAAAATCTTCTTATGTCGCATTATATGTCACTTTAATTGGCCTTGTAATATAAATTCTTTCGACATCATTGTCACAAAGGGTTTATACCCTCTCATGTATTGCAAGATAAACCACGAACAAAAACCTTCTGCTGCTTTTCTGATTGAGTTAGAGACACCCAAAGTATGCCCATCTCACAAGTGGCTTCGCTGTAACAAGAAGCCACTTATGCCATTTTACGTCATCACTTGCTACTGTCATTTTATTAATTGGTGTCATTGTCTTTTGTTATGCCAAGCTCTGAACGTTTGCAGTAATACAACTCATCGATCGAATTGTATGTTTGAGCTTTTCTTTGATGAGATGTAATATCAACTAATCACCTTATACCTAATGCTGACGAATATGTTTTAACGCAATAATCAACAGTACCATCTTCACGCGTCCAATACATTACGACTCCAAGACGATCTTCAAAATGATTACGCCAGTCCATTACATTATTCAACGGAACAAAGATCGGAAATTATTTCCGAAATGCTTCGAGTGAGGTCGGTTTTAATGAGTTGATGCACGTATTTAGGGATGGATTTTCCAAGCAGGAGCGCCTGTAGAGTCAACCGGCAAGTGCTGATCTTCTCATTTCCGCTTTGAGCTGCCGGCGCGCGTGCATCTAGTGCGAGTCCTCGCGCGCGCGTCAGGCGGTTTTAGTTTTTTGCCTTCACCTCTTCACCGGCAGGGCGCAACTCATTTGTGCACAGCGCAATAGGGGTGAAGACTTTTGCCCTTCGACCTTCACACTTCGCTTCACTCGCGAACGAGAAAGCGCAATGCCTCCTCTCTTGCTTCTCGACATGCATAAATGCAGACCCCCAATTACCTATTCACGTGAAGGGACTGGTGAAGATCAGGGTGAAGGGGAAAGGCCCTTTTTGCGAAAAGCCTTCACCCCTAATTCATTGATCCATTGCAAGATGTAAAGGGTGGGTGAAGAGGTGAAGGCAAAAAACGAAAAGTAGCTGAAGGGCGCGCGTACGCGCAAGGGGAAAACGAGCTAAGGGCGGCACGTTACGTAGACGATCGATGTATAAAATTCCGCACTCCCATCTTCTCGAGAAAGATGCGCGATCGACGAAAAAAGATGGAGTGTTTTTTGCGTTTCCCTCCATGTTTTGTCGGTGACGAGCGGATGCCGTGCGAAATAATCTCGACGGATGTTGCACATCCCCGACGAAATGCTTATTTTTGTAGTTCTTGCATCAAATACGATTGATCAGCCGCAGAACTTCTCCCCCTTGCATGCTGACTGTGTAGTCGAGGAAATGCGTTTCACCCCAGCACGTACACGACCTGCTCAATGGCAACGCGCACGTCGCGTCCCACCCCACCCTCGCGGCGAATTGCTGTGATGCGGAGAGCGGCGAGTGCACAAAGGTACGGATCACGGAGTGCCGGGGCCCAACACTCCACGACGAAAAGAGCCTCATCTCGATTCCCACTCCGCGTGAGCGCGACCACGATCGGCAGCACAACATGCCCAACCGGTCAGCTTGGCCACCACTTCGCGACTACGAGACACCGCGCACCGTGCGTCCACTGACGCAGAACTCAATCTCTAAAAAACAACTCGACTTCCGGACACACGCCCCACCGGCGCGCAGTGTCCGCGAACCGACTTTTTCGAACTCTCACCAATGAATCGATCTTTATTCCTCCTCTTCCTCCTCCTTTTGGCCCCCGTGCGGATCGGCGCGCAGATGCTATTTTCGGAAAACATGACAATGAGCATCGACAGCGCGAAGACGCTGCAAGGCACGATCACCCCTTCGCTCAATTTCCAAACGGAAAAGGAAAATGCGCTGACCTTTAAGAACAGCGCCAACATCAACCTCCTGATTCATCGCGATCGCGTGGTGAACCTACTCAACAAATTCGAGTTCTCTTCATACGGCAAGGAGGTAACACTAAGCGGCGGCTACATCCATGGGGAATATCGCTATCTGCTGGACCACGCTTTCGAAGTGTATCCGTACGCGGAATCGCAATGGGCGGGAAGTCGCGGCATGGCTTTCAAGTTCTCGTCGGGACTGCAGTCGCGCTATCGTTTGGTGCACAGTCCGTCGACCCTGGTCTTCGCAGCCGCAGGCCTGTTCTACGAATACGAGGAATGGGAACGCGCGACGCCGACGCCTCACGGGGTGAAAAATGCATACAGCCACCGCATCAAGGGTCACCTCTCCGTGAGTGTGAACAGCAAACTGGGCGAGAACTGGGAACTCACGGCCACGGCCATCCACCAAGCAACGCCCGACACCTATTTCAGTAAAGCCCGTTTCGGTGCGGCAGTGGATCTCAAATATCGTATCACGTCTGCCATCGGTCTGCGCGGGACCTATCGGCTGATCTACGACACGGCGCCCATTGTGGAAGTGCGAAAAAGCTACACGTTGGTCGATGCCGGTCTGGACATCTCATTCTAAGAAAACAAGTGCAAGTCAGCGTTAGCTGATGCGCACCTTTTTTGTGTGCTGTCGAGACGCGCTATCGCTTTTCCCGCCGATTTGTCAAATGGACACGACATGCAGCCCTCGAAGGCGGAAACATTGTGTCGGCACAGCGAAAAAACAGGGGGTGCGACTTGTTCGGTTGACAGAAAATGGTACTTTTGCGCGCGCATTCCGCCTCCCTTTCGTGTCCCTCCGATACAAAAAAGAGAGGGCGAAGGCGAGAGCAATCGGGCGCTTGCGAAGCGACGATTACTCTTGCGGTCAAGAGAAGAAAAGAACTCAACAAAAAGAACAGCACCGACGGCCTGCGGGCGGCCGGAAAATAGAGAACGACCAATGGCTTCTGCGGAGGCCACGTCCCAAACAAAGACTAAGTATGAAGAATGTGATTCGGTTGACTTGTCTCGCGGTATCCTTGCTCCTGTGTGCATGTCAGGCCAAGAAAGAAGCAGAAGTGGTGCCGGTTTATACTGCAACGACTCCGCTGGTGCAGGACATTGCGCTGCCACGCTCGTACGTGGCGAACATCGCCTCGCTGCGAAATGTGGAAATACGCTCACAACAAGCAGGTGTGCTGCAGCAGGTGTATGTCAACGAGGGGCAGTATGTGAAAGCCGGCCAGCCCCTTTTCCGTATTGCGATTTTCGGTGCGAACGAAGAGGTGACAAAAGCCAAGGCCGCCGCCGAGCAAGCGCGAATCGACCTGCAGAACGTGGAAAAGCTGGCAGAAAGCAAGGTGGTGTCGAACAATGCGAAACGCATGGCTGCGGCAAAACTGAAGGGAGCAGAGGCCGACTATCGGTTGGCCGTGATGCGCAAACGGCTCTCGCTCATTCGTGCGCCCTTCTCCGGCATTTTGGGTCGCATCCCCAACAAGCAGGGGAGCCTGATCGAAGAGAACAATTTGCTGACCAGCCTGTCGGACAACACGAAGGTGCTGGTCTACTTCAACATTTCGGAAACAGACTATTTGGACTTCCGGCTGCATCCGGAACGCTATGCCCAGAATCCCTTACAATTGGTATTGGCCAATGGAGAGGTTTTCCCGGCTCACGGCAAGATCTTAGACCTCGGCGGCCAGTTCGACAGTTCGACGGGAACCATCGCCATTCGCGCGAGCTTCGACAATCCCCATTCCCTCTTGCGCAACGGAGAGACGGGCACCGTGAAGCTCTTTGTAGAGAAAAAGCAAGCCATGCTGATCCCGCAGGAAGCGGTGTATGAGCTGCAAGACCAGAAATACGTCTTTGTGGTGGATCGCAAGAACGTGGTGCATCAACGCGCCATCAAGATCGACGCGGAATATACGGGAGCCTATGTCGTGTCTTCCGGTCTGCAGGTGACCGACCGTTATCTCGTCGACGGCATACAGAAAGTGAACGAAGGAGACAAGGTGCGCGTTTCGCAGGTGTCGCCCCGTGCCGCCATGAAGTTGAATAAGCTAAACGCAGATTAGGATGTTCAAGATCTTTATTCGTCGACCGGTGCTCTCCATTGTCGTCTCGCTGGTCATCGCCTTTATCGGAATTCTGTCGCTGTTCAACCTTCCCATCACGCAGTTTCCCTCCATTTCGCCTCCTAAGGTGAATGTGATTGCCAACTATCCCGGCGCCAACAACGAGTTGCTGGTGAAATCGGTCATCATTCCTTTGGAACAGGCCTTGAACGGAGTACCCGGCATGAAATACATCGAGAGTGATGCGGGTAACGACGGCGAGGCGGCACTCAATGTGGTTTTCAAGTTGGGCACCGACCCGAACGTCGATGCGGTGAATGTGCAGAACCGCGTTTCGTCGGCTACCAACAAATTGCCGCCCGAGGTGATTCGTGAAGGGGTGAAAATTTCGCGTGAGGAACCCAATATCTTGATGTATGTCAATCTGTACAGCGACGATCCGAAGGTGGATCAAGGTTTTCTCTACAACTATTTTGACATCAACATTGCGCCGGAGTTGCAGCGCGTCGACGGTGTCGGCGATTTGGACATTCTCGGTACGCGCAACTATGCGATGCGGGTGTGGTTGCACCCCGACAAAATGGTGGCCTACGGATTGTCGACCGACGACGTGAGCGACGCGCTGGAAGATCAGAACATAGAAGTCTCGCCGGGTAAGTTGGGCGAGAGCGGCGGTTTGCGTCCGCAGGCCAAAGAGTACATCCTGAAGTATCCAGGCCGCTACACCACAGAGGACGAATACAAAAACATCATTATCAAGAGTAATAATGGTGGGAATGTGGTGCGTTTGAAAGACATTGCCGACGTGCACTTAGGCAGTGAGGTCTATGATATCTATTCGACCTTCAACGGACGACCTTCCGCGGCTGTCACGTTGAAACAGGCTTACGGCAGTAACGCGCGCAACGTGATCATGCACGTAAAAGAGACCATGGCACGTTTGCAAAAGGACATGCCTAAGGGCATGCACTACGAAGTGAGCTACGACGTGAGCCGATTCCTCGATGCAAGTATCGAGAAAGTGATCCACACGCTGATCGAAGCGTTTGTTTTGGTGGGCATTGTGGTGTTCATCTTTCTCGGCGACTGGCGTGCTGCCGTCATTCCGATTTTGGCCATCCCGATTTCGTTGTTGGGCAGCTTCATCGCGATGCTGGTATTCAACATCACGCTCAACATGATCTCGCTCTTTGCTTTGGTCATGGCGATCGGTATCGTGGTGGACGATGCGATTGTGGTGATTGAGGCGGTGAATGTTGAGATTTCACGCAATAAGCTATCGCCGGTCGAGGCCACCGAGAAGGCCATGAAGGAAATCAGTGGGGCGATCATTGCCATTTCGCTGGTAATGGCGTCGGTGTTCATCCCCGTGGCCTTTATGGGCGGTCCGGAAGGCATGTTCTATCGTCAGTTCTCCATAACAATGGCCTCGAGCATTCTCTTCTCGGGTTTTGTGGCCCTGACCTTGACCCCGACACTGTGTGCGCTCATCCTCACCAAAGAACAGGAGCACCATGTGCAACTCGGTTTCGTGGGGCGTGCACTGCAGCGTTTCAACGCCAAGTTCGACTCCGGCAGCCGGAGATACGAACGACTCGTTCGGCGCACGGTGCGCAACAAGGCATTCACCATGATCTTGACGTTGCTCTTCTGCGGTTTGGCCTATTGGATCAACATGGGACTCCCGTCGGGCTTCATTCCGCAGGAGGACCAGGGCATGATCTATGCGGTGATCGAAACGCCGCCGGGGGCCACCATTGAGCGCACGAACGAGGTCGCACAGCAGCTGCTCAAAATCGCAGAAAAGGAAGAAGGCGTCGAAAGTGTGTCTTCGTTGGCCGGTTTCGAAATCCTCTCTGAGGGAACGAGTGCCAACTCGGGCAGCTGCTTGATCAATCTGAAGGACTGGAAACACCGAAAACGGACGGCGAAGCAGATTATCGAAGACTTGGAAAAGAAGTGTGAGCGCATCACACAAGCCAACATCGACTTCTTCGAACCGCCTTCGGTGCCCGGCTACGGTGCGGCCAGTGGATTCGAACTGCGTCTGCTGGACAAGACCGGCAACAATGACTACCACGAAATGGAGCGTGTGAGCAAGGCGTTCGTTGCGGAAGTGAACAAGCGACCGGAGATCGGCAACGCGTTCACCTTCTATTCTGCAAGCTATCCTCAATACATGCTGCACGTGGATGACGACAAGGCTTTGCAAAAGGGAGTAAAACCCGGCAAGGCGCTGAACAACCTGTCGGTCTTGGTGGGTTCGGACTATGAGACCGGATTCATTCGTTTCGGTAAACCCTACAAGGTGATCGTGCAGGCCGCTCCGCAGTATCGCGATTTCCCGGAACATCTGTTAGGGCTTTATAGTAAGAACGAAGATGGGCAAATGGTGCCCTATGCCGACTTCATGTCGCTGACCAAGACATACGGTATGAGTGAGATCACGCGGCACAACCTCTACAACTCCTCGGAAGTGACGGGAGCGCAGGCGCCGGGATATTCCAGCGGACAGGCTTTGCGCGCCATTCAGGAAGTGGCGCAACGCACTTTGCCCAAGGGCTATGATTATGACTGGGCCGGTATCTCAAAAGACGAAGCGGAACAAGGCAACACTGCGATTGTGATCTTTGTGGTTTGTCTGGTCTTTGTCTACTTCATTCTGGCCGCTCAATATGAGAACTTCCTTCTCCCGCTGCCGGTGATCGTCTTTTTGCCCGTGGGCATCTGTGGTGCCTTCCTGTTCCTGAAAGTTTGCGGGCTGGAGAACAACATCTATGCGCAAATTGCGTTGGTGATGCTCATCGGTCTGTTAGGAAAGAACGCTGTGCTCATGGTGGAATACGCCGTTCAGCGCAAGAATGCGGGAGAACGGATCTCGCAGGCTGCGATCTCTGCAGCGGTGGCTCGTTTCCGCCCGATTCTCATGACGAGCATTGCCTTCATCGCCGGCTTGATTCCCATGGTGTTTGCCTCCGGCGCAGGTGCTGTGGGCAACCGAACCATCGGAACTGCTGCCGTGGGCGGTATGCTCATCGGTACGCTAGGCGGACTGGTACTCATCCCAGGTCTTTATTACATCTTTGCCGGAATGGCCGATAAATTGGTGCACTACCAAAAGGAGAAGCCTTTGAGCGAAGAGAAAGACAAACGGTATTCGAATAAACGGATAAAGGAAAGCAGTCATGACGAAAACGAATAAGATGCTTTACCTCGCGGTGGGACTTGCCACGCTCCTCTGCACCGGGGCGTGCAAGACTCCACAGGCGACAACCCTCCCCAAAGACACGCTGAAGGCCTCGCTGGCTTCGATGTCGAGGGATAGCAGTGTGACGGTGTCACCGGCCTGGCGCGATTTCTTCCAGGATTCGGTGCTCCGGTCGCTGATCGACACGGCGCTGCAAAACAATCACGATCTCAAAATCACGTTGCAGGAATTGGCGATCGCCAAAAGTGCGATCACAGCCAAGCAGGGGGCGTTGTTGCCTTCGATATCGGCCAATGTGGGAGCCGGCATCTCCAAAGTAGGGCGCTACACTGCCGAGGGCGCCGGCAATGTGGGCACGGAACTCACGCCGGGACGCAAGATTCCAACGGTGATCCCCGATTTGGCTCCCACGCTGCAAATGGATTGGACCGTAGACTTGTGGGGCAAGCTGAACAGTGACAAGAAATCGGCCGTGGAGCGCTATCTGGCTTCAGAGGCGGGACAGCGGGCTATCAAAAGTCAGCTGGTGGCCGACGTTGCAGAGAACTACTACGTGCTGTTGGCCCTTGACTATAAGTTACTCGTGATGCAACAATACATCGCTTTGCAGAAGAATGCGGTGAGAATTGCGCGCATTCAGAAAGAAGCAGATGCAGATACGCAGTTGGCCGTCGAGAAGTTCGAAGCAGAATTGGCCAAAGCGCAGGCCGATGAGTATGTGTTGCGTCAGTCTATCGTAGAAACGGAGAACAACCTCAACTTACTCTTGGGCAGATTGCCTCAACCCATCCCACGGACGAAGAACGATTTCTCACAACTCGCGATGCCGGCGGCTGCTCACGCCTTGTCTACGCAGCTTTTGCTGCAACGGCCGGATGTGGTGCAGGCCGAACATGCACTCGAAGCCGCCAAATGGGATGTTGAAACCGCTCGCAAAGAATTTCTCCCCTCGTTTAATCTCTCGGCCGCGGTGGGACTGAATGCTTTCAATCCCAAGTATTTGGTCAAGCTGCCGGAATCGCTGATTTTTAGCGCGTTGGGAAGTCTCACGGCGCCGTTGATTAACAAAAAAGCCATACAGGCCAATTTTTCTCAGGCGGACGCGCTGCAAATTGAAGCGCTGTACAATTATGACAAGGCGCTAATGACTGCCTACATCGAAACCAGCACGCTGCAGTCGAAAATCGCAAATCTAAAGCAGCTCCGCCAATTTAAGCAGAAACAGGATGAGGCGCTGATGCGTGCCGTTTCTGCCGCACAGAAGTTGTATCTCAATAATAGAGCCACCTATCTTGAAGTGATCGACAGTGAACGCGGGCAGTTGGATTGCAAGATGGAACTGATCGACACTAAATTGCAACAGCTTTCGACGCTGATCGACATGTATCGAGGCTTCTTTTAGCCAACACCATCGGGAGGCTTCCCAATGCCGGTGCGAGCAGAACGAACGTCATCGGCTTGGCGAACCGGCTTGGCGAGTTCCCAACAGTTCTTTCCCCACAGCGATACGATGGGTTTCACCCGATTTTTGGGTAACCCACCGTATCGCTGTTTTTATTGAGAGGCGGCAGGAAGTAATGCGAATGTTTTCTCGCTTGGGGCCAGATCTGGGTATTTGCCGGCCGACTTCAGAACGCGCGCGCTCAAAGTGGAAAGAAAAAATCAGCGTGCGAAACTTGTTCGTTTCGCGCAACTCGATTATTTTTGCCTATAAACTCAAACTCAGCACTAAGCCACACCGCACCATGCCAGACCGCATAGACCAACTCCGGGCAACCCTGCACCACCATAACTATTTGTACTACGTAGAGAACCGACCGGAAATCACCGACCGAGAGTTCGATGAACTCATGCACGAACTCCAGGCGCTCGAATCTGCACACCCTGAACGCTACGACCCCAACAGTCCCACTCAGCGCGTGGGCAGCGACCTGAACCAAACGTTCGAACAGGTGGAACACGAACGACCGATGCTCTCGCTTGGCAACACGTACAACCGCGACGACGTGCGCGAATTTTATGAACGCGTGCAGGCGGGATTGGACGGTGAACCTTTCGCAATCTGCTGCGAACTGAAGTTCGACGGTCTGAGCATTTCGCTGCACTATGAGGACGGCGCGCTGGTGCGTGCCTTGACACGTGGTGACGGGGTGCGCGGCGACGACGTGACGGCCAACGTGCGCACCATTCGTTCCATCCCGCTGCAACTCCCCGCGGGGGGAGACTGGCCCCGTCGCTTCGAAATCCGCGGAGAAGTGTTGATGCCGTGGAACTCGTTCGACCGCCTCAACGCCGAACGCGAAGCGCGCGAAGAACCGCTCTTCGCCAATCCGCGCAATGCCGCGAGCGGCACCCTCAAAAGTAAGGATAGTCGTGTGGTGGCAGCACGCGGACTGGACGCCTATCTCTATTATCTGCTCGGCGACGAACTGCCCGGAGACACCCACTACGCCAACCTTATGAAAGCCCGCAGCTGGGGCTTCAAAGTGAGCGAAGGTATGCGGCTCGTCACGTCGCTGGAAGAGATTTATTCCTTTCTCGACTACTGGGACGAGGCGCGCAAAGAGTTGCCTGTGGCCACCGACGGCGTGGTGCTGAAGGTCGACTCACTCCGCCAACAGGAGCTATTGGGTTACACGGCTAAATCACCGAGATGGGCCATAGCCTACAAGTTTCAAGCGGAGCGGGCACTGACCCGCCTCAACGAAGTGACCTTCCAGGTGGGACGAACAGGTGCGGTCACTCCCGTCGCGAATATGGAACCGGTATTGTTGGCAGGAACAATGGTGAAACGTGCTTCGCTTCACAACGAAGACATCATTCGGCAATTGGACTTGCATCTCGGAGACCGGGTTTATGTAGAGAAAGCCGGCGAGATCATTCCGCAAATCGTCGGGGTGGACAAGGAACAACGCGATGCGCACCTTGGCGCCCCGGTGGAATTCGTGCACGAATGTCCGGAGTGCGGTACCCCACTCGTACGCTATGAGGGCGAGGCGGCCACCTACTGTCCCAATGATGCCTGTCCGCCGCAACGCAAGGGGCGCATTGAGCACTTCATTGCGCGCGATGCGATGAACATCAAGAGCTTGGGACCTGAAGTGGTGGACAAATACTACGAAAACGGACTGGTGCGCGACGTCACCGACCTCTATCGCCTCCAACTCACGGAATGGGACGGACACTGGTTCCTATCGCGCGGCACATTCACCCCGCCCACCCTGGGCGAAGCGCTCGAAACGCAGGCGCCTGCTATGCCCGTGACGAAAGTGGCGACACAAAAGATTGTCAAGGCCATTGAGGACAGCAAGTCAGTGCCCTTCGACCGCTTACTCTTCGCCTTGGGTATCCGCTTCGTAGGTAAGGTGGCGGCCAAAGCGCTGGCGGCACAATTCAAAACCCTGGCAGCACTACGAGTGGCCTCGTTTGACGAACTGACTGCCGTAGAGGGCATCGGCGACACCATCGCTGGCAGCGTGCGCGCCTACTTTGCCAACCCCGACAACGAACGCATCGTCGATACTCTCGCCGAATTCGGTTTGCAAATGGCGCTGCCCGAAACGATACAGGCCGGTACGCAGCTCGAAGGCCGGAGCATCGTGATCAGTGGTACCTTTACCCACCATTCGCGCGAAGAATATAAGGAAATGATTGAAGCCCACGGCGGAAAAAATGTGTCGAGCATCTCGAAAAAGACCTCGTTTGTGCTCGCCGGCGCTAACATGGGCCCCTCGAAACTCGAAAAGGCCGAAAAACTCGGCGTGCCTCTCCTACGCGAAGACGAGTTTCTTGCCCTCCTCGACAGCGAAAACTAAGTGCGCGCTTTGTACACTTGGATTTTAATCGTTACTTTTGCAAATAAACGTCGGCGTGCGGGTTTCCTGCCCCACACCGCGCAACGAAAGCCTATACAAACTCCCCACCTATGCGAACCAATCCGTTTCAAGGCACCGGCGTAGCCGTCGTCACCCCCTTCACTGCCGAAGGAGAAGTCGATCTACTCACTTTGCGCGAGCATATCCGCCATCTCGTGGACGAAGGCGGTGTAGACTTCCTCTGTGTGCTTGGCACCACGGCCGAGACGCCCACTCTCAGTCTGCAAGAGCGCGAGCTGATCATCGAAACGTTTGTCGACGAAGTCGGTGGACAGGTTCCCCTGCTGTTAGGCTGCGGAGGAAACAGCACAGGCAGCGTTTGTTCCTATCTCGAAGAGAGCGACTTTGAGGGGATCGATGGGGTGCTGATCGTCACACCTTACTACAACAAGCCCACGCAAGAAGGGCTCTATCGGCATTTCCGTGCCGTCAGCCAAGCATCGCCCGTGCCGGTGGTGCTCTACAACGTGCCGGGACGTACCGGAGTGAACCTCAACGCCGATACAACTTTGCGACTGGCCGAAGATTTCGAGAATATCGTGGCAATCAAAGAGGCAAGTGGCAATTTGGCACAGATCAATGAGCTCATCGCTCACGCACCCGCCGGTTTTGAAGTGATCAGTGGCGACGATTCTCTCACCTTTGAGATCGTTTCGCTCGGCGGTGTGGGAGTGATTTCGGTTGTGGCCAATGCTTTCCCTGCCGAAATGACCGAATTGGTGCGCAGCATGAAGAATGGCGACGTCTTCGAGGCGCTGCGCATCCACCGTGCGTTCCACGACGTTTTCCGCTTGGCATTTGTGGAGGGCAACCCGGCCGGCATCAAATGTATGATGGCTGAACGTGGAGAATTGGAAAACGTGTTGCGACTCCCCCTCACCGAAGTGAGTGAGAACACCCGCCGTCACATCGCACAAGCCCTCGAAAATTTCACCCTATGACGAAGATCTTCTCGCGCTTCCTTCCTTCTTTTTTTGTGAGCATCGCTTTGGCGGTGCTTTTTGCCATTCAATGCAATGCACAGCGTCCACTCGGTAGTTTCACTGCGCGCGAGAATGACCGACAGCGCACCGGCATTGGGCACTTCGCCCACTCAGAAAAAGATTCGATCGACCCCAATTCAGTGCCGAAGGGCTATTTTACCTGGACACTCGACGAGCGTTTCGGTAGCGTACGCCCACAACGTCCGGACACGCTGAGCTACTTGTTCCAAAATGTCAACAATACCGATGGACTCCACGGAGAATACAACTTCACCGGGAGCCTCGGCGCACCGCGCACCGCGCGTATCTACAATGGACGCGGCGACTTTATGATGGGATCGCAATTTGTGTTCGAACGCCCCTACAATTGGTTCCTCGTCCCCACTGACCGCTTTGTCTTCACCAATACCAAATCGCCAGTAGCGCGATTAGACTACCACTCCTCGGGCAGCAAAACCGACGGAGACGACCATTTCGTGGCGCGATTCTCAACCAACATCAACAAGCGCGCGGGCATTGGGTTCAATGTTGACTACGCTTATGCACGTGGGTACTATAAGAACCAGAACCACTCGTCCATCGACGGATCGATCTACGGGTATTACCGCGGAGATCAGTACCAGGCACACGGATATTACGAGACGAGCTATATCAAGAACGTGGAGAACGGTGGATTGCAGGACGAACGCTACATCACCAATCCGAATTTCTTCCCCACACGCTACGGCGCTTCCGACATGCCCGTACGCTTGGAGGGCGTACGCAACACGGTAAGCATCGACCGTGCCTTCTTCACACACCGCCTTTCGGCAGGGTATGTCCAATATCTGGACTCCGCCGGCAGAGAGGTGCACCGAGCTGTGCAAACCCGGGCGGGGAAAGCCGACACAGACAGTGCGGCGCTCAAGCAACTGCAAATGTTGTCGCAAGATTCCACCCTCGTGCGCCGCTTTGTGCCCGTGGCTTCGCTCATTCACACGCTGCGTGCCGAAAGCAACTACCGCAATTTTACCTCGCGCAAGAAGTTGGACGACTTTTTCGCCAACTTCTTCACCAACGGCGACGCGGCTGCCGACAGTACTCACTACCTCTCCGTGCAAAACACCCTGGCACTCGAGATGAACGAGGGCTTCAAGAAATGGGTGAAGACCGGTATGCGACTTTTTGCCAAGCATGAATTTGCGCGCTTCACGCTTCCGGATGTAGACCTGCACCAAAAGGCGACCATCTTCAATTATTTCACCGTCGGCGCACAACTGCTGCGCGAAAACGCCCACACCTTGCGTTACAACGTGCTGGGCGAAATGCGCACCACCGGCAAAGACTGGGGAGAGTTTAACGTGGAAGGCAACATCGGACTGCATTTCCGCATGGCACAAGACACCTTGGCGCTGGTGGCCGGAGGTTTTGTGCGCAACGAGAGCCCCGCTTTCTACTACAACCACTACCATGGACGCAATGCTTGGTGGGACAAGGACCTCAACCACGTGTTCCGCGCACGCATTGAGGGCACGCTGTCCTACCGTGCCACTTCGTTGAGCGTGGGCGTGGAAAGCATGCAAAACTATGCCTACTTCCGCGAGACCCAATCGACCGATGCGACAACGCCTACCTTGGCAAAAATGAAATATGGAGTGAACGTCGACCAATATACGGGCAATATCCAAATTGCCTCCGCCACGTTCGCCAATCGATGGGCTTGGGGACCGCTACATTGGGACAACCAACTCACGCTCCAGAAGAGTTCAAATGAAAGCGTGCTCCCGGTTCCGGTCTTCACCGGTTGGACCAATCTCTATCTGCAATTTAAGATCGCGCACGTGCTCGCCACGCAATTGGGCGCCGATGTCCGCTATTTTACAGCATACTACGCACCGACTTATTCGCCCATCATCGGACAATACGCCGTGCAGGATGCCACCTACCGCACGAAATTGGGCAACTACCCCTGGATCAACGCCTACGTCAACTTCAAATTGAAGGGCGTACGCTTCTATCTGGCCTACACGCATGTCAATTCGTCGGAAGGTCGGTCGTTCCTCGTACCGCACTACCCCACCAACCAACGTTTGCTCCACTTCGGCATCAGTTGGACCTTCTTCAACTGACGACTTCTCCAAATTCTTTCTCGGCTTTTCGCCGTGTGCCCGTGAGTACACGGCGAAAAGCCCTTTTTCTTCCACCGTTTCTCTGTCTCTTTCCTCATGATACCCTACGCTCACTTACACGTTCACTCTTACTACTCCCTGCTCGATGGGCAAGCTTCCATTGCGCGCCTGGTCGACAAAGCCTTGGCCGACGGAATGCGCGGTATGGCACTGACCGACCACGGGAATATGATGGGAGTGAAGGACTTCTACAACTACGTGAACAAGAAAAAGGGGGCAGCTGCCAAAGAGAAAAAAGCAGCGGAGGCAAAATTGACGGCATTACGCGAGGGGACGTACGAAAACGCGCCCGACAAAAATGGGGTCAATCCCGACGCCGGCAAGACCAACGAGGAACTCATCGCCGAATGCGAGAAGCAGATCGAAAAGACACAGCGCGTTTTGGACTTCAAACCCATCTACGGCTGTGAGATGTACTGCGCGCGCCGGACCAAATCGGACAAGAAGGACAAGACCGACCGCAGCGGCTGGCACCTCATCGTCTTGGCCAAGAACGAAACCGGCTACCACAATCTCATCAAGCTCGTGAGTCGCTCGTGGGTCGACGGCTTCTACATGAAGCCCCGCACGGACAAGGCCGACCTCGAGCGATTCAAAGAGGGACTCATCGTGTCTTCGGCCTGCTTGGGCGGAGAAATTCCGCGCAAGATTCTGAGCGGCGATCTCCAAGGCGCCGAGGAAGCGGTGCGATGGTTCAAGCAGGTTTTCGGCGAGGACTATTATCTCGAACTCCAGCGCCACGAAGTCAAAGATCCGGCGCAACGTGCCAACCGCGAAACCTACCCTTTGCAGGTGCAAGCCAACAAAGCATTGCTGCAACTCGCCGAGAAATGCGGCGTGAAATACATTTGCACCAACGACACGCACTTTGCCGACGAAGAAAATGCCGAGGCACACGATCTCCTCATCTGCCTTTCCACCAACCATTTCGTCAACGATCCGTCGCGCATGCTCTACACGAAGCAAGAATGGTTCAAAACACAGGCGGAAATGAACGAAGTCTTCGCCGATCTGCCGGAAGCGCTTGCCACCACCCAAGAGATCGTCGACAAGGTGGAGATCTACAGCATCGACCATGGCCCCATCATGCCCAACTTCGACATTCCCACGGAATTCGGAACGGAAGAGGAGTACAGAAAACGGTTTACCAAAGAGCAACTCTACGACGAATTCACGCAAGACGAAAACGGCAATGTGGTCATCGACCGCGAAGAAGGCGAGGCCAAGATCAAGAAACTCGGCGGATACGACAAACTCTATCGCATCAAACTCGAGGCGGACTATCTCGGCAAGCTGGCTTACGAAGGAGCGAAGTGGCGTTACGGCGATCCGCTCGACGAAGAAACCGACGCGCGCATCAAGTTTGAACTGCACATCATGAAGACGATGGGCTTCCCGGGCTACTTCCTCATCGTGCAAGACTACATCAAGGCAGCTCGCGAGCAACTCGGCGTCTCAGTCGGCCCGGGACGTGGATCGGCCGCGGGCAGTGCCGTGGCTTACTGCCTGCGCATCACCGACATCGACCCAATTAAATATGACCTCCTCTTCGAGCGCTTCCTGAATCCCGACCGCATTTCGCTCCCGGATATCGACGTAGACTTCGACGACGACGGACGCGGACGCGTGTTACAGTGGGTGACCGATAAATATGGAGCCGAAAAAGTGGCCCACATCATCACTTACGGAACGATGGCCACCAAACTGGCCATCAAAGACGTCGCCCGCGTGCTCCAGCTCCCCCTTTCGGAGTCCAACCGCCTGTGTAAACTCATTCCCGACAAGCTGCCGGCGGGCCCTGACGGCAAGGTGCCCAAGATGAACTTGCCCAATGCCATCAAGGCGATCCCCGAACTGCGGGAAGCCGAAGCCTCGCACGACCCACTCATGCGCAACACCATTCGCTACGCCAAAATGCTCGAGGGAAATGTGCGCAACACCGGTGTGCATGCCTGTGGCTTCATCATCTGCCGCGACGATATCAGTGATTGGGTCCCCGTCAGCACGGCCGACGACAAAGAAACCGGCGAAAAACTCCACTGTACGCAATATGAAGGTAAGGTCATCGAGGAAACCGGACTCATCAAAATGGACTTCCTCGGGCTCAAAACACTCTCCATTCTCCGAGAAGCCGTAGAAAACATCCGCCACTCGCTCGGCATCGAAATCGATGTCGACGCTCTCGACATCGAAGATCCCGCCACCTACGACCTCTATTGCGACGGACGCACCGTGGGTACCTTCCAATTCGAGTCGCCCGGCATGCAGAAATACCTCCGCGAATTGCATCCCAGTACGTTCGAGGACCTCATTGCCATGAACGCCCTCTACCGGCCCGGCCCGATGGAGTACATTCCGCAGTTCATCAAGCGCAAACACGGGGAGGAACCCATCACCTACGACCTCCCTTGCATGGAGAAATACCTCAAGGACACTTACGGGATCACCGTCTATCAAGAGCAGGTCATGCTGCTCTCGCGCGAGATTGCCGACTTCACCCGCGGCGAAAGCGACAACCTGCGCAAAGCGATGGGTAAAAAGCTCATCGACAAGCTGAATCACATGTATCCCAAGTTCGTGGCCGGCGGAAATGCGCACGGCTACGATCCGGCGGTGCTCGAGAAAATCTGGAAAGACTGGACGGCCTTTGCCTCCTACGCCTTCAACAAGAGCCATGCCACCTGCTATTCGTGGGTGGCCTACCAAACGGCTTACCTCAAAGCCAATTTCCCGGCACAATACATGGCCGCCGTCATGAGTCGCTCCATCGGCAACATTGCCGACCTCACCAAATTTCTCGATGAGTGCAAGGCGATGCGATTAGTCTGCCTCGGGCCCGACGTCAACGAGAGCTACCGAAAATTCTCGGTCAACCACCTCGGCGACATCCGCTTCGGACTCGGCGGTATCAAGGGACTCGGAGACAACGCCGTGCAGGCCATCATCGATGAGCGCGAACGCGGAGGGAAATTCACCTCGGTGTTCGACTTCTTCGAGCGCGTGAATCTCAACATCTGCAACCGCAAAAACCTCGAATGTCTCGCGCTCTCCGGTGCTTTCGACAGCTTCGGCGAACTGCGCCGCGAACAGTTCTTCGGACAGAGCGAGAGTGGCTTGCCCTACCTCGATGCGTTGCTCACCTATGGCCAGCGTTTCCAAATGGAAAACGAAGAGAGCACCAATTCGCTCTTTGGCGACAGCGAAGCCGTGGAGATCAGCAAACCACAACCCCCGACCACCTTCGAACGCTGGAGCGATCTCGAGAAACTCAACCGCGAGCGCGAACTCATCGGCATCTACATCAGCGGACACCCCCTCGACGACTATGCCATTGTGCTCAACAATCTCTGCACCATCGGCATGCCTGCAGTGGCCGACCTCAACCCTTTCATCAATCAAGAGATCACTTTCGGCGGAATCGTCACTGCGGCCGAAGAACGCATCTCCAAAAGAGGCAGCGCCTTCGGCAAAATCCGCATCGAAGACTTCAAGGGCGGTGGAGAATTTCTCGTCTTCGGCGACACCTGGGCGCAGTTCAAAGGCTATCTCGCCGTAGGCAACTCCGTTTTCATCACCGCCGGGGTCCAACCGCCCCGCTGGGGGAAGGGTGATCCCGACCTGGCCATCAAGAAAGTGGAGTGGTTGGCCGACGTCAAGGACCGAAAGATCCAAAGCATCACCATCAATGCCCGACTCGAGGAGATCGACGTGCCTTTGGTCACCGAAATCCTCGAACTGGTGCGCAATGCCGTCGGAGAAAGCGCACTGCAATTCAACATCTACGATGCCTCGAGTGCACAGAAGGTGACGCTCAGCAGCAGAAACTCGCGCATCGATGTCACGCACGAGCTCATTCGCTACATCGAAGCGCATCCCGCACTCTCCTACTCCATCAACTAATCTCGCGTCGCGATCCGGCAGGCGAAACGTCGCCACGGCCGGGTCGCCCCACGCTTTTTTCGGCGCCGACTTGCCGTGCGCCCCTCATTTCCTCACTATTTTCATGCAGCCTCTGCGCCTTTCTCTGCTCATTTGCACCATCAACGATCGCATCGAGAACGTACCTCAGATGCTTTTGCCACAACGTAACGATGTGGAATACGTGGTGAGCTTCCAATACACCGACCCCATGTTTCTCGACATGGTACCCGACGCCTTGCGCCGGCGCAGCGACGTGCACATTCTCCCCTTTCTTGGAGCCGGCCTCTCGGCCAATCGCAACAACGCCCTCCGCCATTGTTCCACCGCCCTGGCTGTCATCGCCGACGACGATGCGCGTTACACCGAAGCCGATCTTTCGGCTGTGATTCGTCTGGCAGAGGCGCACCCCGACGTCGACATTTTTTGTCTCCAAGCCAACACCTCCGACGGGAGGCCCTTCAAATCCTACGCACCACGCGATTTTGATTACGCACACGCCCCTCGCGGCACCTACTTCACCAGTTTCGAAATCGTGGTGCGCACTGACGCCGCACTGCCGGCCTTCGACACACGCTTTGGCTTAGGCGCCGAATTTCTCTCGTGCGGCGAGGAGGAGATTTTTCTCTACCAGGCCTACCGATCCGGGCTGCACGTCCATTTCTTTCCCCAACTGCTTTGCACCGTTCCCTCCCGCGAAACCACCGGTTCGCGATTTGCGGCCGACACCAAGGTGCGACGCTCCAAAGGCGCGGTGCTCTACATGATGCACGGCATCGGCAGTGCCCTGATGCGCATCACACTCACCGCTTTGCGCCACCGACCTTGGCGCGACGTCCCGAGGGTGTGGCGCGACATGGTCGAAGGTGCTCGCTACGTGCTCACCCATCCACTCAATGAGGGAGTGGGCGACGAAATTCCGCTCGACTTTCAACCCATTGACGTGCTGAAACTTCCTTGATCCGCCCCTCCCTGCCCACCGACGCGCGATGAGAACCAACGAAAAAGAGCACCTGCCTCTCGAAAGAGAAGCAGGTGCTCTTTTTTGTTGCGGGTTGTTGAATCCCGATTACTTGCGGCTCTTGCCGTAGCGGCTCATGAACTTGTCCACGCGGCCGGCAGTGTCCACGAGCTTCGACTTACCCGTGTAGAAGGGGTGAGAAGTCGACGAGATTTCGAGCTTCACGAGGGGATAAGTTTCACCTTCGAATTCGATCGTCTCCGTCGTCTTGCAAGTGGAACGCGACAGGAACATGTCACCGTTGGACATATCTTTGAAGACAACGGGACGGTAGTTTTCGGGATGGATACCTTGTTTCATTGTGTGGTGGTTGTTTTTATGTTCGTTTATTAGGAATTACACCGCTCTCCTGAGTGAAGCCGAGCGAACACGGACTTGCCCCTCAATGGTGGTGGAGACCGGCGGCGGAACCCGCAGAGGAGTTCCTGAGAGAGTCTGAATCGTGCGCAAAGTTAAGCATTAACCGCCTAACGACCAAGGCATCTCCCACTCAAAATCCATTTTCGGCGTAAAAAATCGAACAGACCATGCGCTGCGCCTCCTCTTCTTCGTGACATGCGGCGCGCTGCGCCTCCTGCTACTTGCACAGCACGCGGATGCTGCGAGGGTTGAACGCAAGGCATTGGGCGGTCTGCGCCGGCACATGCCGCCTTGTTCGGTACAGTGCGCGCCTTGCACCGCGTGCCTCGGGGACTACAATATAAAAACGCGGAGCTTTTCGCAGTTTGCTCCCCGTTTTCGGGGAATAGCTCCCCACTTTTCCGGCACGGTTCCCCGGTTTCCGACGCGCGCCTCCTTGCTCCCACGAAAAGCGCCCGGAACGGTTCTGCCAAACGGCGCTTCCGCTCGATCGCTTCCCCGATTCACCCGACGAACTGCCCCTCCGCTTCGCTGCTTCTCGCCGTTCGCAACACAACACGGGGGCAAAGGCCCTTCTCCTTTCCGAAAAAGTTTCATCTTTTTTGGGGCGAATGCTTTTGCGAATAAAACCTTTTTCGTAGATTTGCAACACCAAGCTAGCAAATAAGGTACAGGTTTTGCCGCTGCTACTTGGCAAACAAAGGATTTATCAACCCATCGCCAAATTTTATAAGACAATGGATACTCAAGCTCTCTGCGGATTGAAAGCCGCCGACTTCCAAAAGGAAATCGGAGGCAAGAAAACGGATTTGTATATCCTGCGTAATGCAAATGGCTGCGAAGTTGCCATCACAAACTATGGTGGTGCACTCGTGGCCATTATGGTGCCTGACCGAAAAGGCCAATTTGCCAACGTGATTCAGGGACACGACAACATCGACGACTGCGTAAATTCGCCCGAGCCCTTCCTTTCCACACTCGTGGGACGCTACGGCAACCGCATCGCCAAAGGAAAATTCCAACTCAACGGCAAAGAATATCACCTCGCAGTGAACAATGGACCGAATCACCTCCACGGAGGACCCACCGGTTTCCATGCGCGCGTTTGGGATGCCGAACAAATCGACAACCACACCCTCGTGCTCCGCTACGTTTCGGCCTACTACGAAGAGGGATTCCCCGGCGAACTGACCATGACGGTACGCTACACGTGGACAGACGACAATGAACTCGTGATTGACTACCGCGGTACGACCAACAAGAAGACGGTGGTCAACATGACCAGCCACGGTTTCTTCTCGCTCCAGGGTATCGGCAACCCCACCCCCACGGCGATGGACACGATCTGCGAAATCAATGCCGATTTCTATGTTCCCATCGACGAAACCTCCGTACCCACGGGCGAAATTCGCAAGGTGGAGGGCACGCCCTTCGACTTCCGCACACCGCATGTCGTGGGCGAACGCATCGACGATCCCAACGACGAGCAGATCAAAAACGGTGCAGGCTACGACCATTGCTTTGTCCTCAATAAAAAAGAGGAAGGCGAACTCTCCTTTGCCGCTCGCATCACCGAACCTGTGAGCGGACGCACCATGGAAGTCTACACAACGGAACCCGGCGTGCAGTTCTATTCCGACAACTGGGCCGATGGCTACCGCGGACAGCACGGCGCCACCTTCGGACGCCGCTCTGCACTCTGCTTTGAGGCACAGCACTTCCCCGACAGCCCGAACAAACCCCATTTCCCCAGCGTGGTGCTTCGTCCCGGCGAGGTCTACACTCAGCGCACGGTCTATAAGTTCGGAACCGACAAGTAAATTCGTTCAACAACCCATAAACCTCAAAACCTCTTACCCAAATGGCTCAAAAGTCGAAACAATGGGGCGCGATTATCGTGATGATTGCTCTCTTCGCCATGATTGCCTTCGTCACAAACTTGTGCACGCCCATGGCGACCATTATCAAGAATCAACCCGGCGGTGTGCCGAATGTGCTCGCACAAATCGGTAACTACGGTAACTTCATCGCTTATCTCGTGATGGGTATCCCCGCAGGTATGCTGATTTCCAAATTCGGTTACAAGAAAACGGCACTCATCGGTCTCGTCATCGGTAGTGTGGGTCTGCTCATCCAGTGGTTGAGCGGTGTCCTTGACAATGGTCACAATCTCGGACTCGTATTCGGTGTCTACCTCTTGGGCGCTTTCATCGCCGGCCTCTGCATGGCCATTCTCAACTGCGTGGTGAACCCCATGCTCAACCTCCTCGGCGGTGGCGGTAACACCGGCAACCAGCTGATTCAGATCGGTGGTGTGTTCAACTCTTCGGCAGCTGTGGCTTGCTACATCCTCATGGGTGCCCTCATCGCCGACGTGACGAAAGCCAAGATCGCCGCTGCCACTCCCGCTTTGATGATTGCACTCTGCATTTTCGTGGTGGCTTTCATCGTGATCTCCTTCACCAAGATCGAAGAACCCGAACAAGCTCCCGTGCGTGTCGACCTCATCCAGGGCGCTATGTCGCACAAAAATTTCGCCCTCGGCGCATTGGCCATCTTCCTCTACATGGGTATTGAAGTCGGTGTCCCCAACTTCGTACAGCAATATCTCGTCGAAACGGGCATTCCTTCCAGTACGGTAGGCCTTCTCGTGGCAGTCTACTGGTTCATGATGCTCATCGGCCGCTTCGCCGGTGCCGCCATCGGCAACAAAGTCAGCAGCCGCGCCATGGTAACGGCGGTTTCCATTGCCACCCTCTGCCTTGTTCTATTCGGTATGTTCTTCACCAATGCCGGAACTGTGAACTTCCCCGGTGTCGATTGGGGAACCCGTACACTCATTTGGCAGGAGATTCCCGTAGGTATCTTCGCCTTCCTGCTCGTAGGTCTCTGCACTTCCGTGATGTGGGGCGCCATCTTCAACATGGCAGTGGAAGGTCTCGGCAAATACACGGCCATCGCCAGCGGTATCTTCATGACCATGGTCTTCGGTTGCGCTGTGATGATGTTCATCCAGGGCCTTGTTGCCGACCTCACGCACAACTACATCACTAGCTTCTGGGTGGTTGTCTTCTGCGCTGCCTACATCCTCTACTATGCGCTCGTGGGTAGCCGCGTGACCAAAAGGGAAGAATCGGAAGATTGCCCCGAAATCAAGTAAAAACTCTCCTTGCAGCGACTCGTCCGTGGCACTGCCACGCGCAGGCCACGGACGTTCGTTGCGTTAACCCTCACCCTCTCAAACACATCTTCATCATGAAACTCACAATCGACGACGTTCGCAGCCGGTTCACCAAACATTTCGACGGAACCACCGGCACCGTATATGCTGCTCCCGGACGTATCAACCTCATCGGCGAGCACACAGACTATAACAACGGATTCGTTTTCCCCGGCGCCGTGCAACAAGGCATTATCGCCGAAATTAAGCCCAATGGCACGCGCACGGTTCGCGCTTATGCCATCGACTTGAAAGACTACGTGGAGTTCTCGCTCGACGATGAAGCCGGTCCCGCTGCTACTTGGGCGCGCTACATCTTCGGTGTTTGCCGCGAAATGATGGCACTCGGCGTGCCCGTCGAAGGATTCAACACGGCTTTCGCCGGCGATGTTCCCCTCGGCGCCGGAATGAGCAGCTCCGCTGCACTCGAATCTTGCTTTGCTTTCGCTCTCAACGACCTTTGGGGCGAAAACAAAATCGAGAAAATGGAACTTGCACGCGTGGGTCAGCGCACGGAACACAAGTATGTGGGCTGCAACTGCGGCATCATGGACCAATTCGCCTCCGTTCACGGTAAGAAGGGCTCGCTCATGCGCCTCGACTGCCGCAGCGGTGAGTTCGAATACTTCCCCTTCAATCCCGAAGGCTACAAACTCGTGCTCGTTAACTCGCAGGTGAAGCACGAACTCGTGGGTTCGCCTTACAACGACCGCCGTCGTAGCTGCGAACGCGTCGCTGAAGCCATCCACGCCCTCCACCCCGAAGTCGAATCGCTCCGCGATGCCACCATCGAACAGCTCGAAGAAGTGCGCGGCACCGTGTCAGAAGAAGATGCACTCCGTGCTTTCTACGTAATCGGCGAACGTGATCGCGTACTCACCGTGTGCGACGCACTCGAAAAGGGCGACTACGAAACCGTAGGCCAGATGATGTACAAAACGCACGAGGGCCTCTCGAAGGAATATGAAGTGTCCTGCGAAGAACTCGACTTCCTCAACGACGTTGCCCGCGAAGAAGGCGTCACCGGTTCGCGCATCATGGGCGGCGGATTCGGAGGTTGCACCATCAACCTCGTGGCCGACGAACTCTATGACCACTTTGTGAAGACCGTCAAAGAGAAGTTCGCTGCCAAATATGGCAAGGAACCGATCATCATCGACGTAGTGATCGGTGACGGTGCCCGCAAACTCGAAGCCTAATCGGCCGTTGCTCAACTCATTCCACCGCAGTCTCGTTCTTCACGAGGCTGCGGTGTTTTCTTTCTCCCCAACTTTTTCTGCTCCCACTCCACTATCGAGACACCCCATACCGCCATCGCAGCATTCCGCTCCACAAACGAGACTCCCCTCTCCACAATCTGAACGGGACACTCCTCTATAGTAACTTTCCGCTCCGCAATCAAAGCTCCGCCTCCCGCAATCGGGATACGGCACTCCACTAATTAAACATCACACTCCACAATCGAGACTCCCCAATCCCCAATCGGAACGCAAAAAAACACGTTCTTTCGTTTTAATCCGTTAGGAGCTTTTCAGTTTGGCGAGAAATGACGAACTTTGCGGCATTATGGTAATTGATCCTTCGATACAAGTCTTCTGGAACGAGTTCAGTAGCACCCTACAACTCGTGTTGAAAGGCCTCATCATCGGCATCGTCGTATCGGCACCTATGGGGCCGGTCGGCATTTTGTGCGTACAGCGCACCATGCACAAGGGACGCCGCTTCGGACTCATCACCGGTTTGGGCGCCTCCCTCTCCGATTTGCTCTACGCCATCGTAACCGGCGCCGGAATGACGGTGGTTATGTCCTTCATTGAGCAGAGAAACAACATCTTTTGGATGAAAATCGGCGGCAGCGCCTTACTTTTTGTCTTCGGCCTCCACACTTTGCTCTCCAATCCCATCAAGGCTATGCGCCAACCTTCGGGCAAAAAGGGAACACTTGTGCAGAATCTCATCACTTCCTTCTTCCTCACGCTCTCCAACCCCCTCATTATTTTCCTCTTCATCGCGTTGTTCGCGCAACTCACCTTCACCGTGCCCGAAAACCCCTTCGGTGCGATGTGCGGCTACCTATCGATCTTCGCGGGCGCGATGTTGTGGTGGATTCTCCTCACGTATCTCATCACAAAGATGAAGCATTCGTTCGGACTCCGGGGCATGTTCGTCATCAATCGCACGATCGGCACCATTGTCGTCGTGATCAGCGTGCTTTACGCCGCACTTACGCTCTTCAACATCCACAATCCTCTCGCTGTACCTACTGATCATGCTTATAGCCAACCGACTCAGAGAAAATAATCGCGCTGAATATCTCCTCTATATGTGGCAAGTGGAGGACATCATCCGGGCCAACGGCTGTGACCTCGACCGTTTGCGCGAAAACTACCTCTCCCAATTCCAACTCACGGGCGAAGCGCAGCAACAACTCGAACAGTGGTACGCCGATCTCTGCGAAATGATGCGCTCGGAGGGGAAAACCCAAAGCGGGCACCTACAAATCAACCTCAATGTCATAGAAACGCTGGCAGAACTCCACGAAGCGCTCCTCCAATCCGAGAAGTTTCCCTACTATCGTCAGCTCTACTACAAAGTGCTCCCCTATCTTGTCGAATTGCGCGCCAAGAACGGTGCGAAAGACAGCGCCGGCATCAGAGAAGAGCTCAATTTGTGCTTCGAACTGCTCTACGGAGTCATGCTTTTGCGCCTGCAGAAGAAAGAAATCAGCGCCCCGACGCAGCAAGCTGCCGAAGCCATTTCCAAATTCCTCGGGCAGCTGTCCGATTACTGGAAAGCCAACAAAGCCGGACAGCTTGAATTGGACTGATTTCGCGGCACCATCATTTCGCATCTCCGGGCAAGCGATTCCGCGCGGTCACCATTCCCGCTTTACTCCCCCGATTTGCCCCACTTCCTCCACGACGCTTGACTAAACGACGCGCGAACTCCGCTCTTTCACCCGAGTTCGCCCTCTTCGCCCAGCAGAAAGCACATCGATCTCCCATTTTCTGCCCATGTCTTTCGAATTTCTACGGAACAAACGCACCAAAATCATTTTTCTCAGCCTGTTTTGGGGCGTTCTTTCCCTCCTTCTCCTCCTTTGGCTTTGCTGTCCTGCCTGGTTGCAGCGGCATTTTTCCCCCATCGCGGCCTGTTCTTCCGACAACTCGGAACAGGCCGTCGACAGTATCGGCCTGCACAGTCGGCAAGTCGACCAATTGCTGCGCGCTCCCCGCAACATCGAAGCGCTCGTCGCCGGCCGCACGCGCAAATCTCCCCACCCCATTTCGCACATCGACGATTATGCCGGCACCTTTTCGGATCTCAATCCGCAACACCTCGCCACGGCACGCGAAATCGGTATCCCTTCGTGTCAAGATCGCAATGCCGCCACACGCAGAGCCGACGAATTAGTGTACATCGGCGACAATCCTTACTTCCACGTCCGCCCTCTCAACTACAGCATCCCCTATCTTGTGCCGCGCGCCGCTACTTTGCTCGAAGAAATCGGGCACTCGTTTCTCGACAGCCTGACGAACAAGGGATATGCCTTCCAACAACTCGTCATCACCTCCGTTTTGCGCACCGATGCCGACGTGGCACAATTGAGAAAACGCAACCGAAACGCCGCAGCTGCGAGCGCACACAGTTTCGGCACCACGTTTGACATTTCCTACGTCCACTTTCTTCCGCTGGTAGCCCCGTCTCAGCACCTACGTAGCGCCGATCCCTACACACTCAAATGCATTCTCGCCGAAGTGCTGCGCGACCAGCGGCGCAACGGCACCTGTTACGTGAAATATGAGGTGCACCAATCTTGTTTTCACGTCACCGCGCGCTGAGTCTGCGCAGCAAACCGGCGGTGCACCCACGTTTTCAAATTCTCCCCTCCCCTTCTTCTTCGTCCATCGGCCTTCGCCGGTCCGAACTTCGGCGCCCAAGCCGTAATTCCCCCATGCCATGCCAGGAGTCTTCCCAAACATCACCGTAGCGCCCGAGTTTCGGCAACTCGTACCCACCTTTCTCGGTGCATTCATCGAAGCCGAAGTGCGCAACAGCCCCACCTCGCCCGAACTTTGGCAAGAAATCGAAGCCGAAGGTCGGCGACTTTGCGAAATCTTCACCCCCGAAACCCTCAAACAGCAACCGGGCATCGCCGCCACTCGCGCAGCTTACAAAGCCTGCGGCAAAGATCCGTCTCGCTATCGCCCCGCCGCCGAGCAACTCGCGCGCCGTTTGCTGCAAGGCAAAGCCCTCTACAGCGTGAGCACGCTCGTCGATCTCGGCAATCTTGTCTCCTTGCGCAGCGGATACGCCACCGGTCTGCTCGATGCTCGGCACATCGACGGCGATCTCACCCTCGGCGTCGGCCGCGACGGCGAACCCTATGAAGGAATCGGTCGCGGTGTGCTCAACATCGCCGGCCTCCCGGTCTATCGCGACCAAAGCGGAGCGGCAGCAACCCCCACTTCCGACAGCACCCGCACCATGACCTCGCTCGAAACACGCCGTCTGCTCTTCATCATCAACGCCTATGACGGCAATCGCGCGCACACCGAAGCCGCAGTGGCCTATGCCCTCGAGCTACTGCACCGTTACGCTGACACACACGACGAACGCGTCGTGTATTTCTGACCTCATTTGATTCGACACAGCACTTATGCTCTCCCTCTTTCGACTCATACTGGCCGGCGTCGCCCATCTGTGGGCAGCGCCGGCTGTGCTTTGCGCTGAAAATGCCCCCCTTGTGCCGGCCAAGCCGGCACCCACGCTCGTAAACCGCCCGCTCCCGATCACGCCCTCGGCTTCCTCGATCGACAGTGCGGACACCCTCCGGTGGCACATTCCCGATCTGACGCCGCTGCGGCTCAAGTCATCGGCCGACACCTCCATTATGAGTGTCGGTCTCATCACCCGCGACCGCCATCTCTCCGGCTTGCAGCTCAACCTCTTGGGCGGCGACGTCGAACGGCGCTTGCGCGGCGCACAAATCTCCGGTTTCCTGTCCGTAGTCCGCGGAGAAGCCGAAGGCGTCCAACTCGCTCCGCTCTACAACTACGCTTCGCGAATCCGCGGTGCGCAAATCGCCTCCATGTTCAACATCACCGAACAAGCCGCCCGCGGGTGGCAGGCTGCGGCGGCCACCAACCTGGCCGTGGAAGGTGACGGCATTGTGCAAACAGCCCTCACCAATGTCGTGCTCGGCCGCATGCGCGGTGTTCAACTCGGGGCAACCAACTACGCCGGTCAATTTCGAGGGGTGCAAATCGGGTTGGTCAATGTAGCCATGGGCACATCGAACGGACTGCAGCTGGGCGTGCTCAATTTCACGCGCGACACGAGTGCCGTCAAGGTGGGTTTGGTCAATCTCACCCCGGCCACCCGCGTGCAACTCCTGCTTTTCGGCGGCAACGTCACCAAATCGAACCTCGCCGTGCGGTTTCTCAACCACCACTTCTACACGCTGCTCGGTTTCGGCCTCTACTATCGGGGATTGGACGACCGTTTTTCAGGCGCACTCTACTATCGTGCCGGCTATCGCGTCAATGTGGCTCGACGCCTTGCCCTCTCCGGCGACTTAGGTTTGGCACATATTGAAGATGCCCCCGCCGGGACGGAGCAAATGGAGGAGCGCCGCCTCGGAATCCAAGCTCGACTCAATGTGGAAATGCAGATCTCGCCCCGATTCTCCTTTTTCGCCACCGGCGGTTGGGGGCGTGCGCACCGCTACGGGCACTTTCGAGACGGCCAACGCAAAGCAATTGCCGAAATGGGCCTCATGTTTTTCTGAATTACGCACCGATGAAATCTATTTTCTTCCTCTCCGTTCTTGCTCTCGGCGGTTCGCTCTATGGGCGCGCGCAACAACCCGCCGATTCTGTCGCCGTTTCGTGTGATTCGCTCGCAGCAGTCGCTCCCTTATGCGACACGGCAACGATTTCGCACGCTGACACCGTCGCCACACCTGCAACCGACAGTTTGATGACCGCACTTTCCGGTCAATTAGTGTCCTTTGCGCCCGGCGAATTGTCGCGGCGTCCGCCGGTGTGGCGCCCGTTAGCCGAAGTTTTCGCCGTCAATGTCGGCGTTTGGGCCTTCGATCGGTTCGTGCTCGACTCCGATTTCTCACAAATCTCCCCAAAACGATGTGGCACAACATTCGCCACGGTTTTGTGTGGGACAATGACAAATTTTCGACCAACCTTTTTGCCCATCCCTATCATGGTTCGCTCTATTTCAACACCGCGCGCAGTCAAGGTTACGGCTTCTGGGAGTCGGTGCCTTTCGCAGCTGCCGGCAGTTTGATGTGGGAATTTCTCGGAGAGAATGAACCCGCGTCCATCAATGACTGGATTGCCACCACCATCGGCGGTTCGGCGCTGGGTGAAATCACCCACCGCATTTCTTCTCTCTGCCTCGACGACCGCACAACGGGATGGCAGCGCGTGGGACGTGAGACATTGGCGTTCGCGGTCTCGCCCATGCGCGGACTCAACCGCCTATTCAACGGGCAAGCGTGGCGCATCACCGGTGCTACACCGCGCCACGATTTCACAGCCCTCCCCGTTCATCTCTCCATCGGGCTGGGCACTCGCTATCTGGCCGACCACAACAGTCTTTTTCGCGGAGAGCACGCCCCTTTCACCCACCTCCGCCTCGTCTATGGTTCGCCTTTCGCCCCACAGCGCGCCCCCTACGATTATTTCGATTTGAGTGTCACTACCAACTTCACCAGCAATCAACCGCTGTTGAGCGAAGTGAACTTGCTGGCTCAGCTTTTTGTGCGCGACTTCCGACTCAATCCCTCGATGCAGGTGCGCGCCGGACTGTATCAGCACTTCAATTACTTCGACTCCGAACCGGTGATCGACGGCAGCGACGAAATTCCGTTCAAAATCTCAGAGGCCGCCGCCTTCGGCCCGGGATTCATTTTCCGCGTCGCCGCTCCCGACGGCGAAAGTCTCATCACACAACAGCTTTTCGGCACGTTCATAGCACTGGGTGGGAGTCTCACCGACAACTATCGCGTGGGCGACCGCAATTACAACCTGGGCAGCGGATTCAGCCTCCAAAGCAACACGCTCATGCGCGTGGGAAAGCACTTGAATTTCGCACTCCGCACCAAAAACTACCTGCTCTTCACGTGGAAGGGCTATCGCCCGGAAACCGTGCAAGCGATTGAGTCGATCTATCTCAATGCACAGGGCGATAAAGTCCATGCACGGTTGAACATAGTCAATTTCGAACTCAGTTTCCCCATTGCACAGGCCTTGCGCATCGGGTGGGACAATTATTACTACCACCGCTCAACCCACTACGCCGATTTCTCGACCGTGAAATCGGACACCTTCGAAACCCGCCTGGGCCTCTATTGGCAACTCTGACGCATTCGTCCCACCCCATCGCCCTGTCCTGCGCTTCTCACGCGGCGACAGGGCTTTTTTTATGGGACATCTGCGCGGAAAGTCCCCTGCTTTCGCACAAAATCGCCCTTGTTTGTGGAATTTCCTCCCCTTTCTCGCCTCCTGTCTGGGATGCTCGCTCCGCCCGACACGTTTTTTACACCCGCCCCTCCGCCAAATTCGGCAAAAAGCGGAATCCGAGAACGAGAAACCGGAGCTCGACAACGGGAAATGGGAGAAAAATCGCATCTCGTGTAAAAAACACACAGAAAAATTTGGTGGTACGGGAAATTACTCGGATCTTTGCGGTGTAAAATCAACACCGGTAGTAAAATGAATCCACTTCCCTACTGCTATGCCTACCCTCATCCGGCGGTAACCACCGACTGTGTGATCTTCGGATTCGACGGAAGCCAACTGAACGTCCTGCTCATTCGCCGCGGCGTCGAGCCCTTCAAAGGGCGCTGGGCCTTTCCCGGCGGTTTTCTCCAGCCCGATGAAACTGCGGAGACAGGTGCGCTGCGCGAACTGCGCGAAGAAACAGGTTTGGAGTCTGCCTATCTCGAGCAGCTCCACACGTTTACAGATCCCGACCGCGATCCTCGCGAAAGAGTGATCACGGTGGCCTATCTCGCCCTGGTCAAAATCAGCGAAGTGCAAGGCGGCGACGACGCAGCCGAGGCACAATGGTTCGCCCTCGACGAAATTCCACAACTGGCTTTCGACCACGAACGCATTTTCCGCATGGCGGTGGCGCGCCTACGCGAACGCATCCACTTCCGCCCCATCGGTTTCGAATTGCTTCCCGAGAAATTCACGCTCCGCGAGCTGCAAATGCTCTACGAAGCCATTCTCAACGTGCATTTCGACCGTAGGAATTTTGCAAAGAAGATGCAACACCTCGAATTGCTCACCGAACTCGACGAGACGGTGCGCGCCACCCCCAAACGCGACGCGAAACTCTATCGATTCAACCTCAACAAATACGAGGAACTCAAACAAAAAGGTTTCAGACTCGAATTCTGAACTCGGCTGCGGGGCCACCTTATCCCAACCTTGACCTGTTCAACATCACAAACACAATTGATTTCGCCCCCACCGCCAACTCCCCGAATCTTTACCGGGAAAACTCCATTTACACTCACCCTCTTCAAACTTCAACCTCATGATCGGCAGCTTTATCGGCGACATCGTAGGCAGCATCTACGAGTTCAGCAACATCAAAACCAAGTGCTTTCCTTTTTACGGACCGACAGAAGGCGCACTCTTCTTCACCGACGATTCGGTATTGACGGGAGCCACCGCCTACTGGATCCTCCACGGCGGGAACATCGGTGCGCACTACGCACAATTCGCGGTCTCCAATCCCGGGAGAGGATACGGCGGACGATTCTCAAAATGGATCCGCGTGTATCGCTACACGAACGAAGTGGCTGCCCCCTACAACTCGATGGGCAATGGCAGCGGCATGCGCGTCGGCCCTGTGGGTTGGGCTGCGCAAACACGCGAAGAAGTGATGGAAATGGCCAAAACCACGGCCGAGTGCACGCACAACCATCCGGAAGGCATAGAGGGAGCGCAGGCCATCGCTTTGGCCGTTTGGCTGGCACGCCACGGGGCTTCGGCAGCCGACATTCGCAGCGACATCGAAAAGACCTTCGGTTACGACCTCTCCATGAGTGTAGACGAAATTCGTCCACGCTATTCCTGGTATGGAATGGACGGAGAAGGCAACAGCGAAATCTGCAGCGACAGCGTGCCGCAAGCCATCACTTGCGCCCTCGAAGCGCATGATTTCGAAGACGCGGTGCGCAACGCCGTGAGTCTCGGCGGAGATTCGGACACCATCGCTTGCATGGCGGGCGCCGTCGCCGAAGCCCTCTTCGGCATTCCCGCTCCATGGCGGATCGAATCCGCAAGGTGATTAAGCCGAGCTTCCTTTCCATCATCGACGAGTTCGAACAGCGCTTCGGATCGAACTACATCGAAGACTGAATCTCGACGCGGCACGACACACAGCCCCAACTTTCGCTCACTCGCGGGAGAATGGAGAACCGTCTGATGCAAGCCCGCAAGCAATAGGTCGCAAATACACAAAAAGGCCGACTCTCTTCTCGGAGAGTCGGCCTTTGTCGTAGTCGTTGTGTGTCGTTTAGCGCAAAATGATCTTCTTCCCACCGGAGATCACGACGCCCTTGGCTTCAGCCGCGTTGATGCGTCGACCGGAAAGGTCATAGAGCGGAGCCGCTTTCTCGTCGGTCTTCACCGCTTTCACGGCCGAAGGAGAGGCGCCGAAACGGAAAGTGAGGCTGCGCACGCTGCCACTCGTGGCAGGAAGAGTGTAGAACGCGCGGTTGCCGGGGATATTGACGTGCTCCTTGATGCGACGGAAGAGGAACTCTTGGGTGTCGGCATCGCGAGTCAGTCCATAATAAACCAAGCCCGTGCTGTTGCGATCGGCCGCCGCGAGACGCAGATTCGTACCGCTGAGCAGCGTGTTAAGCGGCGCGCGCCACTGCGTGGGACGAAGCTGGAAGGTTTTTGCTTCGGCACTCAAAAGCACCACCGGCGTGTTGGCGGGAACGATCGAATCACCGATGGCTTCCAGTGTCAGCTCCTTGTCGCCGTTGGCATTTCCGTCCTTGTCTGTCACAGCCGTCACGAGATAGGCTGTGAGCCCCTTGGGGAGTTCGACAGCAAAAGGCAGTTGCAACGAAGCGAAATTACCATTGCTACCCGCATGCGTGGTGACCGTGAAGGTCGCCTCCTTGACCGTATCGAAATAGAAGCTGGTGCTTCCGGTCTTTCCGCTGTCATGCCACACGGGTTCTGTGTCCAATCCGCCGTGTCCGCCCACCGCATCGTCGTTCGTCCAACCGACGAGCGAGAGCCCGCCGTTGCGAATGTAGAGCGTGCCGACTTTCTGTTGCTTTTCGCTGCCATATTGAATGTGGCGTGCCGTTCCGAAGGTGAGGGCTGCGGGCAGATTGCTCAATCCTCCCTTGCTGATGTTTTGCATACGGCTCAAATATCCCTTACCCGTGAGGGAAGCCAGGTATTCGTTGCCGTTGGCATCTTTTTGAAGCACCCAGAGTGTGGCGTTGTCTCCCCGCCGTGTCATGCTCACTTCGGCCGTTCGGCCATCGTGCGCCGACCATGCCGGTTCGCTCGTGACGTATCGGTTGTCGAGGTAGCCACGCAAGCGATAGATCTTGCCGTCTTCGGGCATATAGTAGGCGTCGGCATCCTTAGTGATCGAACCAACGTTGGCGGCGCCTGCCCAAGCATCGATCATGATATCGACGTAGAACTTCATGCTCCAATCGGGCGCTTCCACATCGGCCACAGGTTGCAAATAATACTCCTCCAAACCGGCGGCGGCCTGGAATTTTCTCAACGGATAGCCGGGGTTGGTCAAACTTAGCAGGCTATCGGCAGAAAGTAGCATCCGGAAGTAACGCCCGTAATCCTTGAGGGAATCAATCTGAGCTTCCTTTGTGTAGTCCTTTTCGATGAGTTTCGAGAACGGCTCGCGGAATTTCGTATTGAGCGGATCGTTGTAAGGCGGGATCTGCACCAAACTATCGGCGCCACGCCACACGGGCCAAGTGAGCAAACGTTGGTTGAGCGCTGCCACGTGGTCGGGCTGAGTAGCGTTGGTGGTTTGAGTGGAAGTCACCAACGCGGTGAAGGCGTTGTAGAATGGACGACTATGCTTGACCTTCTGCGCATCGCGCACCAGCACCTCGTCCGCCTTTTTCCATGTGTGCCAGGCCTTGATCAGCTCTTGTGCTTCTTCGAGTCCTTGTGTGGACGATGCAAGCGTGAGCGCGGCCAGTTTTGCCTTGAAATCGTTCAAGAAGGGTTGGATGTGCTGCACCGAAGCGGCGTCGGCTTGAAGCGTACTGTCAGCCGTGCGCCAAACGTCCCAAGCAGCCAACTGCGATTTGAGTAAATCAATGTCGGCCTGCGTTGCCGTGGTGCGCTGCGATTCCGTAGCGAGATGGGCACGGAACGCTTGATGATAGCTATGGGTGGAAACTGCCTTCGCGGCGTCGCGCACCAGCACGCTGTCGGCATGCTTGACAAGCGCCAGATACTCCGTGAGGGCATCGGCCGGGATCAGTTCCCAATGGGAGTTCGCATCGTCGGGCGAATAGAATCCCATCGAATTCTGGGTCACTCCCACACCACCGTGCCAGTTCCAGGCGTGAGCGCGCGCTCCTGCGGGTGAGATATTGTAGTAGGAGGTAGTGCCGTTCTGGACATGCTCGATGTTCCAAGGCTGTGATGCGGCAAAATCATCCGTCCAAGAGAGCATGTTGCGGCCGTCGCGCACGTTGGAATACGTGGCCCATCGTTGCGTAGCAAGCGAGTAGATGTGGTAATCACCGCTGTTCTTTCCGCCCACAAAGATGTATTCGCCGGCTCCGCTGCGCCCTTCGGTGGGGCGGGTCTGCGCATCGGCATAGTAATATTTACCGCCGAACATGCGATAATTGCGAATCACATATTTACCCATCGGGTGGTCGGTGCCGGTCGATACGGTGAGCCCGGCGGGGTTGTCGAACTTGAGCGGTTGGTTGTAGGCATCGACAATCTTTCCGTTCTTGAAGATCTCGACTTCGCCGCCGTCACCGCCCGCAACGCTGACCGTGATTTGCGAGAGATCCAGTTCGGTCGGGATGGTGAACGCATGGCGGTTGGCCACCATCACGAGTTGACCTTGCGCATTGTACACCTTGTAGCCCACAGCTCCCTTGCCCTGCACGCGCAACGAGCGACCTTCGAGACGAACCGCCTCAGGCTGTGCCGTCGTACCGGGTTCGGTACCGGTACCGAAGTCGGTGTAGTGACCCACGTCGCCGAACACGCGGCTGTCGCCGGGGTTCAAACCGCCGATCGTGGCCCAACGCGTTTCTCCGGGTTGGTGGCCCTCATAGGTGGCCGGTGTTTTGCGGATGCGTTCGTCGATGAACATCAAGTTCTTCGCCTTTTTGCTGTATTGCGCCATGGCGGCTTTGCAGTCGTCGATATCCGCTTGACTCACCGAAATCGTGGTGGGGGCATAGACCTTGTCGTAGAAACCGTCGTTGTATTTCAGCGGGAGATTGTTGCCCACTTTGTCGAAGAATCCGTAGAACGTGAAGAACTCGGTGAGGTCTTCGCCGGCCGCTTCACTGCAGAAACGAGCAAATCGCAGATAGTCGCTCTTAGCCTCGCGGCTGTCGATGGGTTGCTCGCGGAACTTGGCAAAGAGATCGCGGAAGAATGTCGGTTTGTGACCGAGCTCCACATAGTAGAGCCACAATTGCCAATACATGCGTGTGCGATCGCCCAGATCCATGTCGAACCAAGTTTGGTGACGATTGAATCGGTTGAAGAGCTTTTGCGGCGCATCGAGACGACTCACACTCGCACCGCGCTTCCACACGGCAATGTTCGACCACAGGTTGTTCGAACTCTCGAGGCAGCGCGAAAGGTTGAAGAGCTTCTGGTAGTGGTGGCCCGTTTCGTGCACCACGGCCCAGAGGTTGCCTCCGTTGTCGCCCCCGGAGCCTTTGACCCACTCAGGGTAACTGAACGTGGTGCTGACCGTTCCGATGAAGGTGCCGTAGGGGAAAGCATAGAGACCGGACGCGTCGGTGCTGAACATGAGACAATTGAAACGATCGGCGAACTGCTCCGGTTTGAAGAAGTCTTGCTCGATTTCGTGCACCCAGTCCCATTTGCTCAGCACACCGGTGATACCTTTATACTGTCCGTTGTAGTTCCAGTTGCCGTTACGCTGCTGCTCCTCGACACCGCGCAGGCTGAGACTGTGGATGGTGTGTTTGGACTTCAGGCGAATCACGTCGTCGGTGAAGAATCCGTAGGGTTTGAGGTTTTCGAGGTTGTCCCAATCCTGGTTCTGCATCTTCGTCGCATCAAAATAACCATTGGCACGCCCGCCTTCCACGTGAATTGAGATTTGCGGTTGCTGGGTGTATTTGAGCGCCGTGTCGTTCATCACATAATTGATGTACAGGTGCGACGCATCGTTGGCATAAACCACATTGAGCCCCTTGTGAAGCGCAATGAGCTTATCGCCCGTTGTGTTTTTTCCCTGTACCAATTCGGCATTGAGCGCACAACCCGCCGGTGCCTCTTCGCCCACAAACACCAGCGCCAATTCCTTTTCGGGGATCGTGATACCGGTGGGGTTCGTGAGTTGCGAGTATTGTCCGAAGCTCGTGGGCATCAATTTATTGTCGCGGGCCCACTTTTGCGGATGGCTGTAGGCCTGGTAGGGCTGGATACGGAAATATTTCTCATATCGGTTGGCCTCGGCGTTCGCTCCGTTCCACGTATCGGTTCGCACGCGCACGGCCACGTCGATGAGTGACTCAGGCAATTGCTCGGCACGAAGGGCGGCTTTGAGCGCATCGACGCTCATCGAAGCATAGGGTGCGCGCAACTGCGTGCAAGCATTGTCCGCGAAATAGCGTTGCAATTGCGTGTTGAGTTCATCGCGATGCGCGGTCAGTTCCGCTTGTTCGTTGAGCCGTTGCTTGTATGCGTTCAGAGCCGCGGCGTCCAACGCCACTTCTTCCAACTGCCAAAACGAAGCGGTGCTCGTTTCGTCCCAGTTTACCACATTGTAACCGGCGGAACTGGCGCAATGTAAACTTGCTCCGTTGCGCACCACAAAGGCAAGGTAGGGCAACCACTTGTCCATCTCTTTGAGTGTGAACGTGGCTTGTGTGTCGGTCATCGTGTAGCTTTGCGTTCGAGCGGCGCTGTTACCGACATACTTTTGGTTCACCACACTGCGAAGGGCCCATTTGTCGCCCACTTTTTCCAACTGCCAGAGTTGTCCCATCTCGCGTTCGTTGCGCACTTCGCCGCGCACCACGTTGTCCGACGCGGGACGCGTGGTGAGCACGCGCTCGGGATAGGCCACATTGCGCACCAGGTAGTATTTTCCCTCCACGGGGGTGTACACGCCCGTGGAATTGCGGCGCACGCTTTCTTTCACATCGGCTTCCGACACATCGGTCACCGGTTCAAACTGCCATTCTGCTGCCGGGTTGGCGAAGAAAGTGGTGTCGGTCACCTTGCGCACTGTGTCGGCCTTGGTGCGAAACGAGCGGGCATTGCCGCCCACCACGTTCTTGTCCGCCGACTCGGTGAAACACGAACCGTCGGTGAAATCGGCATTGCCGCTCACGTTGAAAAAGCCGTTCGTCGTTTGCAGGAAATTCAGCCAAAGCCGATTGTTCCCCACGCCCGTGCTGACCCCTCGACCGGCTTCGGCCGACGAGGCGAAACGGCCGGTCGACGCATTGCGCAGGGCAAAGCCGTCGCCGTTGCGCTCCACCAACCAAACGGTCGAAAGGTCGGACGAACTGACTTGCGCAGTGGTTTTCAGGTTGTATGCGGCTGCGTCGACCGTCCAATAGTGCTGCGCGGCATTCTTCACGCGGTAGAGACCGCCGGTGCGCAGCCGGTCGAGGGTCTCGAAGCCCTGTTCCAATTGCGGCCAAGCGGCGTTGAACTTCGCCACGCTCTTCAGCTCCTCGGTCGTGAGGGGAACAAACTTCCAGTGGTTGGCTTCGGTCGAAACGCCTTCCCAATTCTGCACAAGGCCGCTGCCCCCGTTGTGCCAGAGCGTTTTCCCGCCGAAATCTTCGGCCGTCGAAATCACCCAATAGCCTGCGCTGCCCGCACCGGAGGCTCCCTTGATGTAGTAGTGTGCGGCATTCGTGCCCACGGTGAAGGTCTCGTTGAGCCGGTCGAGCGGCTGGACGGCCAACTGCTCGCCCACGTTCACGATCCGGTAGGTGCCATTCACCAGTTTCACCTTCCAATACTGCGACAGCTCATCGTTCCGACCGCTGCTCCCCGAGTGTTCGGAGACGTAGCCCAAGCGATGATGCTGCACCAGCACGGGAAAATTGTTTTTCCGGCTCACGATGCGGTAAAACCCGTCGGCCAACGCGCCGCTTTGCGCGAGAACCGAAGGGAGACACCCCAACATGACGAGCAGGAATACGAACATTCGTCTCAAAAGTTGGTACATATCATTTTACATTTTAATTGGATTCTAAAAAGAAGAGGGAGTTTTCATCCGGCCGTGGCTTTTGCCCCGAGCATGCAGCCCAACGATGGGGCCACTTACGCATAGGAGAGACGCCGGCACACGGCGATCAACGGCCTGCGGCGAGGCCGGAGGGAAATCATTGCGGAGTTCGATGCTTGTTTTTTCACTCTTTCTGTCGTCACGTGAAAGCATCACCGGTCTCTGTCCTGTCGATGCATGCTCTGTGTTCGGTTTGGTTCATGTGCTTTCCCATCGGGGCGTCGACACACGGAAGCGAACAGCAGCATCAACTGCGGGGATCACGAAAAGAAGGACGTCCAATACGGTATTCGGCGATTAAGGGCTGAGATGCAGCGCATGTTTCGCCATCTCGTTTAAGCATTCCTTCGGCAAAGTTAGCGATTTGATCTCATTCTGCGGGCTTTATCCCTAAATATTTGACGTGTCCGACCTTTTTTCTCCTATTTCTGTCTTGCAGGGAGCGCGATCGGCCGACGAAGTCCTTCGGTCCCGCCATGTTGCCGGGGCACTTTTCCGTCGGTTCGCCCGGCGAAATGCGACTCTTTGCCCACGCCGTCACAGCAGCACGTGTGCCGTCGCCCGCAACGGCAAGCATCGATCACCCACTCGGATGAAGTGCCACAGGTGAAGGTCGAGAATAGAAAAACGGCTGCCCCTTTCGCGCGGGCGTGCGTACGCGCATGTCAGTCTGTTTCCGTTTTTTGCCTTCACCTCTTCACCCACATGCCATAAAACAGTGATTCACAGATCAATAGGGGTGAAGGCTTTGCTCAAAAGCCTCCACATTTTGCTTTTTCCTCGGGGCTTTTTCTCCGACAATCCGCTGTTTTCCAACGCTTTGTCCCTTATCACCGCAAAAAAATGGGAAATTCGATCAATGTCTGCGACCGCCGGAACCACTGCGCGGTGTGCTTTTTTCGAGAAAGGGTTCGGTCGGCGCCGCAACGCACAAACCTTTCATTCACGGCGGGTTGCGAAGCACATTTTTACCGATCGGTGCTCGACTCAGCATGGCAGACGGCTTGAATTACTCCTCGAAACGGGGTGAAGCAGTCGTCACGGTGCTTCCTCACGGGAGGACGCGAAAGTGTGAACCCCAATCGGCAAAATCTTCACACTTATCAAACTATGAATCAACACCTTGCACCATACGGGGGAAGAGGTGAAGGAAAAAAACGGAAAGTAGCGGACACGCGCGCGTACGCGAGGGAATGGGCGCCCCATCTTCACCCTGATGAGCGGGCGACATCGCCGGAAGAAGGGGGCAACGACGCCACCGGCAGAGGCGGACCGAAAAGGCTCGGCCGACACACCATACGAGCCGAGCTTTGGCCTTCGCACCACGAGCAACCGCCCGAGCCGCTCCTCGGGGAGCAACTCGGGCGATTAAGCTTTTGGAGACGGACCGCGACAGCGGTCGGCGGGCAAGGGCATGCGACTACGATTCCCCACAGTGCCACAAACGGTTCATGCGGTCGGCCAATTTGATTTCCTGCGCGTTGTCGGCCGGATGCCAAAACACGATCGATTCGTGCCCCTCCGGCTTGTATTGCTGCGGATAAAAATGTTCGGGGAAGTCGTGCGGATAGGTGTAGTCAGCCCCATAGTTGAGATTTTTCATGAGCTGGGTGGGGGCGTTGCGCAGATGCAGCGGCACCGGTGCGTTGCCGGTTTGCTCCACATAGGCCAGCGCCGAATTGATGGCGTTGTAGGCCGAGTTGGACTTGGGCGACGTGGCCAAATAGATGGTGGCCTCAGCCAGCGGAATGCGCCCTTCCGGCCAACCGATCTTGGTCACGGTGTCGAAAGCGGCATTGGCCAACAACAAGGCGTTGGGGTTGGCCAAACCGATGTCTTCGGCGGCACTGATCACGAGGCGGCGCGCGATGAACTTGGGGTCTTCGCCGCCGGCGATCATGCGCGCCAACCAATAGATGGCCGCATCGGGGTCGCTGCCGCGGATGCTCTTGATGAAAGCCGAAATGATGTCGTAGTGCATCTCCCCTTCCTTGTCGTAGGCCATGGGGTTCTGCTGCAGGCGCTCGGTGACGCCGGCATTGTCGATCACGATGGGGCCCTCGGGGGTGGCATTGGTGAGCAGGTCGACGATGTTGAGCAGTTTGCGCGCGTCGCCACCGGCAAAGCGCAGCAGGGCATCGGTTTCGCGCACTTCAAATTCGCGTTCACGCAGCACCACATCGTCGTGGAGGGCGTGGTCGAGCAGTTGGAGCAAGTCGGCTTCGCTGAGCGGTTCGAGCACGTAGACCTGACAACGGGAGAGCAGCGGGCGAATCACTTCGAACGAGGGGTTTTCGGTCGTGGCGCCGATCAGGGTGACATCGCCCGTCTCGACGGCCGCCAAGAGCGAATCTTGTTGCGACTTGGAAAAACGATGGATTTCGTCGATGAAAAGAATGGGCGTCACTGCGCCGAAAAACTGCCCGCTCTTGGCCTGGGCGATGACCTCGCGCACCTCCTTCACTCCACTCGTGACGGCACTGAGGGTGAAAAAGGGGGCTTTCAACTGTGCCGCGACGATCTTGGCCAAAGTGGTTTTGCCCACGCCCGGCGGTCCCCACAAGATGAAGGACGAGATGCGTCCGCCGGCAATCATGTTGCGCAACACGGCGCCGGGGCCCACCAAGTGTTGCTGCCCGACGTAGGTGTCGAGCGAAAGCGGGCGCAAACGTTCTGCCAATGGTTTCATGTGCGTGTTGTGACTTGGGGTTCAACTTCTGTCAGGCCCATTCCGACAGTTCGAGCCAGCGCATCGACTTTTCGTCGAGTTCCTCGTCGAGCAGCGGCAAGCGCTTAGAATGGGCGGTGATTTCCTCCACGCTGAGCTGTCCGGAGGCCAAGGCCTCGTGGAGCTGTGCTTTCTCGGCTTCCAAAGCCTCGATGTCGCTCCCCAGCGCTTCGTATTCTTGTTTTTCTTTGAAGGTGAGTTTGCGCTTGCGGTCGCTGCCTTCGAGCACCGGTTTGCGTCCCTCGGCAGCAGAATTGCGGTCGCGCTGTTCGCGCACCTCCTCCTTCTCCTTGAGTTCGCGGAACTCGCGATATTGCGAATAGTTGCCGGGGAAATCTTCGACCTCGCCCTGTCCGCGGAACACCAACAGGTGATCGACCACGCGGTCCATGAAATAACGGTCGTGGCTCACCACAATGACACACCCGCGGAAGTCGGCCAGATACTCCTCGAGCAGTTGCAGCGTGGCGATGTCGAGATCGTTGGTCGGTTCGTCGAGAATGAGGAAATTGGGCGCCTGCATCAGCACCAGACAGAGTTGTAGCCGTCGGCGTTCGCCGCCCGACAACTTGTAGACGTAGTCTTGCTGACGTGCCGGGGGGAAGAGAAAATGATTGAGAAACTGCATGGCTGTGAGATGGCGGCCGCCGCCGAGATCGACGGTTTCGGCCACTCGACGCACCACGTCGATCACCTTCATTTGCTCATCGACGGGCATGCCTTCTTGCGAGAAATAGCCGAACTTCACCGTTTCGCCGATCACGAAACGACCGGACGTGGGCGGCACCTCGCCGAGCAGCATACGGATGAAGGTGGTTTTCCCCGTGCCGTTGTTGCCCACGATGCCCATTTTCTCAAAGCGCGAAAAATTGTAGTAGAAATCTTTGAGGATCACCACCCCATCGTCGAAGGCTTTGGACACATATTCAGCCTCGAAGATCTTCGAACCGATGTAACCGGCCTTCACGTTCAGGCGGGCGGCGCGCTCTTCGGTGCGCCGGCGGGCTTGTTGCTCCAATTCGTAGAAGGCCTCCTTGCGCGAACGGCTTTTGTGGCCGCGCGCCTGCGGTTGGCGGCGCATCCAGTCGAGTTCCTTGCGATAGAGGTTGCGCGCCCGGTCGATGTTGGCGTTGGTGGTGGCGATGCGCTCATCGCGCTTTTCGAGATAGTAGGCGTAGTTGCCGCGATAGGTGTAGGCGGTGCGATCGTCCAGCTCAACAATGGTTTGACACACCCGGTCGAGAAAGTAACGGTCGTGCGTGACGAGCAACAAGGCTTTGGTGTTGCGCTGCAAATATTTCTCCAACCACTCGATCATTTCCACATCGAGGTGGTTGGTCGGTTCGTCGAGGATGAGCAAATCGGGGTTGGCAATCAGCACCGAGGCCAGCGCCACACGTTTGCGCTGACCGCCGGAAAGCAATCCCACAGGCTTGTCGAGTTTATCGATTTTGAGCTGCGTGAGAATCTGCTTGGCACGCAATTGGATATCGTTCCATTCCTCATCGGCGTCGAAGGTGGCGGTGTGCGATTGGAGTTCGCCGCCTTCTTCGGCGATGAGCAGGGAAGCGTATTCGGCACGCAAACGACCCGCCACGGCCTGCAACACAGACATTTCGGGATCGAAATCAGGTTGCTGTTCGAGCATGCCCACGCGCAGACCTTTCTGGAACACAATGTCGCCACTGTCGGCACTGTCTTTACCGGCGATCAGCCCGAGAAGGGTCGATTTGCCGGCTCCGTTGCGCGCGATCAAACCGACGTGCTGACCTTCGGACACACTGAACGAGATGTTTTCAAACAGCACCAGGTCGCCGATGCTTTTCGTCAAATTTTGGATGTCGAGATAGGGAGTCGCCATACGAGAGAGGGAATTTGCAAGCGAAAGTACAAAAAAACAAGGGGAGTTTTCGTCCGTTACCATGATTTGTTTGTAAATTCGCGTCGTGAAAATGAATGTAGCAGGCATTTTCCATACTCCGTTGTCGGATTTTTACCGTGATTCCACCCCATCTTCAGACTTATCACTTTGCATCTCCTCGCGTGATGCCATTCTTCCTGCGATCTATTCCCGAACACTACCCCATCCTCTTATGCCTCAACATACCAAAGAGCAACTCCTCTCGATGAGCGTCGATGAGCTGAAAGCAATAGCCGTCGAAATGAAGACGCCCAACAGTTATAGCGACGTGAAAGCACAGCTCGTTTACGACATTTTGGATAAACAAGCTGAAATGAGCACCGTCGACAGCGATGCCGCCCCCAAAAGACGGCGCATCGCATCAGCTCCGCACGACCATGTCTATTCTGCCACGCAGGCCGGAGAAAGCGAACGCTTCGACAGTGCGCGCGATGAGCGCGCTGCGAAAAAGCAAATCGCCGAAAAAGCCCGTGTGGAGGCGGCGGCCGCTGCCGAAGCACTCGTGGGCGCAGGGGAAGTCGTCGCCGAGGCACCCAAACGCAGAAGAGGTCGTCCCACCAAGGCGGAGGTAGAAGCCAAAAAGGCAGCGGAAGAGCAAGAGCAGAAGGAGCGGGCCGCCTCGACAGCGGCGGAAGAGGAGAACAAGGCGAACGCCTCCAACTCGGGCGAGGCGGCACCGGAATCTAAGAACGCGGACCAGCCCGCCGCGCAGCAAGAAAACACCGCTGCGGCGCAAGCACAGGAAGACGAGGATCTGCCGGATTTCATCGTCGAACAAATGAAACAGCAAGCGGCCAACAGCGAGAAGGAAGAAACCGGGGCGGCTCTCTCATCACTCTCCGAACACTTCCGGCTCCGCAGCGAAGCAGCCGCTACAGGCGAACAAAATGCGACGAGCGCCGAACCTTCGAGTGCGCCGACGGCGAACAACGGACAACCGGCCGACGGCACGGACTTCATCATCGTGGAAGATGTGCCGGTGGTCGACTTCAACGACTACAACTTCGCAGAAAGCGAGCCCTACTCGCGACCCGCACCTGCCTACGTGCCCGCGGAACAACACACGGTGCCGAAATTCCATCGTTTCAAGGACGACATTCTCGTGCAGCAGCAGCTCCAAGCGCGCGCCGAAGGGAAGGTGCCGCCCACGGCGCCGATGCCCGAACAAAAGGATCTCCTCATCGAGGCCTGCGGCGTACTCGAAATCGACCCGCAAGGCATTGGTTTTCTCCGCTCGTCGGACTATAATTATATGCCTTCGCCCGACGATGTGTTTGTCTCCCAATATCAGATCCGCAGCTACGCACTGAAAATGGGCGACGTGGTGGAATGCAAAGTCAAAGTGCCGCGCGAAGGAGAAAAGTATTTCTCGCTGGTGAGCATCGACCGCATCAACGGGCTCGATCCCCGACAAGTGCGCGATCGCGTGGCGTTCGAACATCTCACCCCGCTCTTTCCCGATGAACAATTCAAACTGTCGAATGGACGCAACACGCCGCTGGCCTGCCGCGTCGTCGATCTGTTCTCCCCCATCGGTAAAGGTCAGCGCGCACTCATCGTGGCACAACCCAAAACGGGTAAGACGATCTTGATGAAACAGATTGCCAACGCCATTGCCGCCAACTATCCCGACACTTATCTCATGATGCTCCTCATCGACGAACGACCGGAGGAAGTGACAGACATGGCGCGCACCGTCAACGCCGAAGTCATAGCTTCGACCTTCGACGAACCCGCCACCCGCCACGTGCGCATCGCACAAATGGTGCTCGACAAAGCCAAACGCATGGTCGAATGCGGGCACGATGTCGTGATTTTCCTCGACTCCATCACCCGATTGGCACGCGCCTTCAACACCACGGCGCCTGCATCGGGCAAAATTCTGACCGGTGGTGTGGACGCCAACGCACTGCAGAAACCGAAACGATTCTTCGGTGCGGCCCGCAACATCGAAGGCGGCGGCTCGCTCACCATTATCGCCACGGCGCTCATCGACACCGGATCGAAAATGGATGAGGTTATCTTCGAAGAATTCAAAGGAACGGGCAACATGGAGCTCCAACTCGATCGCTCGCTCGCCAACAAACGCATTTTCCCGGCAGTCAACCTCATTCAAAGTTCCACACGCCGCGACGACCTCCTGCTCGACGAAAATACGCTCAACCGAATGTATGTGTTGCGCAACTATATGGGCGACATGAACAGCATGGAAGCCATGAACTTCGTGAAGAAGAACCTCGAGAATTCGCTCTCCAACGAAGAATTCTTGGCTACGATGAACAAATAATCGCATCTCCTCCCGTTATCACCTATCGGAGCAGCTTCCTTTCCGGGAAGCTGCTCTGCTGTTTTTTGTCACTCCGCGAGAGAGTTCCTTCGCCTCCTCTTCTCTCTTGCCTTCCCCTTTGTGCCCCACTGAAAACACGCACGGGAGGAAAGTACAAACCGGCTCACAATGGAAAATGCGCGAAGAAAAATGATTTTTCCGCTCAAAAATTTGCTCATTCGGATTTTCTTCGTAATTTGCGTCCGAAAATAAAAGGTCGACTTGGCAATACCAATACATAAAACCCATTATTTGGTTAACACAACGCCTCTCGACCTCCGTTCAACGGCTCTGCCTAAATCTCTACCCAACATGAAGGTCTACAATTCGCACGACATCAAAAACATCGCCCTCCTCGGTAACGATCGTTCCGGAAAAACCACGCTCACAGAGTGTCTTCTCTACCACGCCGGCGCACTTCCGCGGCGCGGACGCATCACCCAAAAGAACACCGTTTCCGACTATTTTCCCGTCGAACAGGAATACGGATATTCTGTCTTTGCCACAGCATTCCATGTGGAGTGGAAAGGCAAGAAACTCAACCTCATCGACTGCCCGGGTTCCGATGATTTCGTCGGTGCTGCCATGACGGCCCTCAATGTGACGGACACGGCACTGCTACTCCTCAACGGTGCATTCGGTGTCGAGGTGGGAACGCAAAACCACTTCCGCTATACCGAGAAACTCGGCAAACCCGTCATCTTTCTCGTCAACCAGCTCGACCATGAAAACTGCGACTACGAACTGATCCTCGACGATCTGCGCAATGTCTACGGTCCGAAAGTGGTGCCTGTGCAGTATCCTCTCGCCACCGGCCCGGCATTCAACAGCCTCATCGACGTGATTCTCATGAAGAAACTCACGTGGAAAGAAGAGGGAGGAGAACCACTCGTGGAAGACATCCCCGCGGAGGAACTCGAGAAGGCGCAAGCCATGCACAAAGCCTTGGTGGAAGCTGCGGCAGAGAACGACGAAAGCCTGATGGAAAAGTTCTTTGAGACCGAACAACTCACCGAAGATGAAATGCGTGAGGGCATTCGCAAAGGATTGGTCACGCGCAGTATCTTCCCCGTCTTCTGTGTCTGTGCAGGAAAAGACATGGGCGTGGGACGCCTCATGGAATTCTTGGGCAATGTGGTACCTTTCGTCGACGAAATGCCCAAAGTGCACAACACACGCGGAGAAGAGGTTAGCCCCGACGAGAAGGGCCCCACGAGTGTCTACTTCTTCAAAACGGGAGTCGAACCCCACATTGGCGAAGTGCAGTACTTCAAAGTCATGAGCGGCGTGGTGCACGAAGGAGACGACTTGACCAACGCCGACCGCGGTTCGAAAGAACGCATGGCGCAACTCTTTGTCTGCTCGGGCGCCAACCGTGAAAAGGTGGAACAGCTTTCGGCAGGTGACATCGGCTGCACGGTGAAACTAAAGGACGTGCGCACCGGCAATACGCTCAACGGAAAACAGTGCGAACACCGCTTCAATTTCATCAAATACCCCAACTCCAAGTTCACACGTGCCATCCGCGCCGTCAACGAAGCCGACACCGAAAAAATGATGGCCGCACTCACTCGTTTGCGTCAGGAAGATCCTACTTGGGTGGTAGAACAGAGCAAAGAATTGCGTCAAATTCTCGTACACGGACAAGGCGAATTCCACTTGCGCACACTGAAATGGATTCTCGAAAACATCGACAAGATCAAAGTGGAATTCAGCGAACAGCGCATCCCCTACCGCGAAACCATCACCAAACCGGCACGTGCCGATTATCGCCACAAGAAACAATCGGGCGGTGCGGGACAATTCGGCGAAGTGCACCTCATCGTCGAACCTTACTTCGAAGGAATGCCCGAACCCACCCTGTTCAAATTCGGCAATCAGGAGATCCGCATCACGCCGCGCGGTAAGGAAGAAGTGAATCTCGAGTGGGGCGGAAAACTGGTATTCATCAATAGCGTCGTGGGCGGTGCCATCGACACTCGCTTCATGCCCGCGATTCTCAAAGGCGTGATGAGTCGCATGGAACAAGGACCGCTCACCGGATCGTATGCCCGCGACGTGCGCGTCATTGTCTACGACGGCAAGATGCACCCCGTCGACAGCAATGAAGTGTCCTTCATGTTGGCCGGTCGCAATGCCTTCTCTGCCGCCTTCCGCGAAGCAGGTCCCAAAATTCTCGAACCCATCTATGACGTAGAGGTCTTTGTGCCCTCTGAAAAGATGGGCGATGTCATGAGCGACCTCCAAGGTCGACGCGGCATGATCGTGGGCATGACCTCCGAAAACGGATACGAAAAGCTGCAGGCCAAGGTGCCGCTCAGCGAAATGAGCAGCTACGCCACCACACTCTCCAGTCTCACGGGAGGACGGGCCTCGTTCATCATGAAATTTGCCAGCTACGAGCTTGTGCCCGGTGATTTGCAACAAAAGCTCATTGCCGAACACGCACAGCACGACGAAGAATAAACATCTTTCTTTGGGACACTATATAGAGACTTTACGGAAAAGGGGCAGCACCAATGCGTGCGCCCCTTTTCTTCTTTGAAGGAAGCCATAAAACACGGGAAGTTTCCATTGAGAACACGAGAAAGAATTTCATCGGGCACGATAATTGCACTTCAAAACCGTCATCGGCACTCCGAAGCCTGCGCATCGCTTTCAAAATGTGGGCAAGAGGTTCAAAAGAGAGCACGGGGTTTCTAAAAGGACATGCCTCCTGAGGATAGTTCGGCATGCGTCTTTACTGATCAAGGGCACCACAAACTGTAAAAAGGCGGCGCGCGACCTTATGCTTCGGAACCGGAGCACAGCGACTACAGGTAATGCGCGACCCGAACGACACAACACTATACGACCATCACTTTATATGAAACGATTCATGACTATTCTATTTTCCATCCTCCTCGGCGTGGCGCTTATCACCGTCATTGTGCTTCAACACCCCGCGTTCGGTCGTGCACCGCGAGGCGAACGTCTGGCCCGCATCGAACGCTCGCCGCACTACCGCAACGGTCGTTTTCACAACCTTCGCAATGCACCCACAATGACCGGATCAAAGTCGTTTGTACAGCGCCTTCGCGATTTTCTTTTCGACCGTCCCTCCCGTCTCAAACCTACGAATCCTCTCCCCATTGTCCACACCGCGCTCGATTCGTTGGCGCGCAACAATGACAACGCCTTGGTCTGGCTCGGACACTCGTCCGTGTTTCTCCGCACCGATGGACTCACCTTCCTCGTTGATCCCGTTCTCAAAGCTGCCTCTCCCTTCTCTTGGATGTTTGCCCCCTTCAAAGGGGCAGACGGCTATCAAATCGAGGATCTTCCACCCGTAGACGTGCTCATCATCACCCACGATCACTATGATCATCTCGACTACCGCACCGTGAAATCCATTCGTCGGCGCGTCGGCCGGGTGATTTGTCCGCTTGGTGTCGGCGAACACCTCGAACGATGGGGATATCCCGCCGACCGCATCACGGAACTGGACTGGGACGAGGAGGCAGTGGTGGGAAACGGCGTCAAACTCCACTGCTTGTCCACGCAACATTTTTCGGGACGCTCCTTGCATCCCGGCAATACCCTCTGGGCGTCTTTCCTCATCGAGAGTCCCACGCGCAAAATCTACCTTTCGGGCGACGGCGGTTACGACGACCGCTTCAAAAAGATCCGCCAACGCTTTGGAACCATCGATTGGGCGCTGATCGAAAACGGGCAATACAATGAAGATTGGGCCTACATTCACATGATGCCCGAGCAAGTGGTACAGGCCATTCGCGATCTGGCACCGCGGCATGTACTTTCCATCCACAACAGCAAATATGCACTCGCCCGCCACGATTGGGACGAGCCCCTTTGCCTACTTTCTGCCGTCGCGGTGCGCGAAAACTTGCCGTTACTCACGCCCCGCATCGGCGAAGTGGTGGACCTGAACAACGAATCGCAGACTTTCCACCGATGGTGGGAAGAGGTAAAAGAATAAGTGCCGACTCTTCTGTAACTCCACGACGACTTGCGCCTCTGCCACGACGATCAGCGTAGTGGTCGCACGATATGCGAAGCACCGAGCGGAACATTAACCACAATAGGAGACACGAAGTAGAAAAGAATTGGGAGGAAAGGTGCTTATTTCCCGATTTATTGTGCTACTTTTGCGGAAACCAAATATGACAAATAGCCTACATGCTGACGATTAAACAAATCAACGAAGATAAAGAAGCCGTGATTCGCGGCTTGGAAAAGAAACATTTCGCAGGAGCCCGAGAGGCCATCGAAGCGGTGCTCAACATTGACGGCAAACGCAAGAGCGCACAGGCGGAACTCGACGCTGTACTCGCCGAACAAAAGACACTTGCCAAGAATATCGGTGCCTTCATGAAGGCCGGCCAGAAGGAAGAGGCAGAAGCCGCCAAGGCGCGTGTGGCAGAACTCAAATCGCGCAGCGCAGAGCTCGAGGAACTCAAAAAAGCAGCCGAAGAAGATCGCACACAACTCCTCTACACCATCCCGAACGTGCCTTATGACATCGTTCCCGAGGGAGTGGGTGCTGATGACAACCTCGTTGTGAAGACCGGCGGACACGAAACGCCCCTGCCCTCCAATCCCCTGCCCCACTGGGAGCTGGCAAAGAAATATGATCTCATCGATTTCGATCTCGGCGTCAAAATTACAGGCGCAGGCTTCCCCGTCTACAAAGGATGGGGTGCACGTTTGCAGCGCGCGCTCATCAACTTCTTCCTCGATGAGGCACGTGCAGCCGGCTACTTGGAGATAATGCCGCCCACTGTGGTCAACGAAGCCTCGGGCTACGGCACCGGCCAGCTGCCCGACAAGGAGGGACAGATGTATCACTGCGACCTCGACAACCTTTATCTCATTCCCACGGCCGAAGTCCCCGTCACGAACATCTACCGCGACGTGATTCTCGACGAAAGTGAGCTGCCCATCAAAAACTGTGCTTACACCCAGTGTTTCCGTCGCGAGGCCGGCAGCTACGGCAAGGACGTTCGCGGCCTGAATCGCCTGCACGAGTTCTCGAAAATCGAATTGGTGCGCATCGATCGTCCCGAACATTCGCAGCAAAGTCACGACGAAATGTTGGCCCACGTGGAAGGTCTGCTTCAGAAACTCGAACTTCCCTACCGCATCCTCCGTCTTTGCGGCGGCGACATGAGTTTCACTGCAGCACTGTGCTATGACTTCGAAGTTTACTCCGAAGCACAAGGTCGCTGGCTCGAAGTTTCCTCCGTTTCCAACTTCGATTGCTATCAAGCCAACCGTCTTCACTGCCGCTATCGTCGAGCCGAAGACAAGAAAATTGAACTTTGCCACACCCTCAATGGCTCCGCTCTTGCATTGCCCCGCATTGTTGCCGCCATCCTCGAGGATTTCCAAACGCCCGAAGGCATCCGCATTCCCAAAGCCCTGCAACCCTACATGGGCTGTGAGATGATTAAATAACCAATTGGGCTGTTCGTGTTGCGCTCGCCCGACACTCCCCTCTTTCTCTTGAACAAGGTCGAAGAAATCGGAAGCAAAGACCGAAAAGTGGGAAAATGATGCCCGGAAATTGGGAGAATTCCCGATTTCCGTCGCTGAATTCGACCGCCGGTAATGCGAAAACAACACGAACTCACGGCCCGCAAACAACAAAGCGCCATGAATATCGAACTTTTCATGCAGCAACTCGAAGCTCGCCACCCCGGTGAGAAAGAGTACCTCCAAGCCGTTCACGAAGTGCTCCTCAGCATCGCTGACATCTACGATCAACACCCCGAATGGGAGCGCGCTTCTCTGCTCGAACGCCTGGTTGAACCCGAACGCATCATCACTTTCCGCGTGCCCTGGGTCGATGACAAAGGCAAAGTGCAGGTCAACATCGGCTACCGCGTGCAATTCAACTCCGCCATCGGTCCTTACAAGGGCGGACTCCGCTTCCACGCGTCGGTGAACCTCAGCATTCTGAAATTCCTCGGCTTCGAACAAACCTTCAAGAACGCGCTCACCACGCTTCCCATGGGCGGCGGCAAAGGCGGTTCCGACTTCTCGCCACGCGGCAAGAGCGACGCTGAGATTATGCGCTTCTGCCAGTCGTTCATGACCGAACTCTATCGTCACATCGGCCCCGAAGTCGACGTCCCCGCCGGCGATATCGGCGTCGGTGCCCGCGAAATCGGTTATCTCTTCGGACAGTACAAGCGTCTCACGCGCGATTTCTCCGGCGTGCTCACCGGTAAGAACCTCGAATTCGGCGGCAGTCTCATCCGCCCCGAGGCTACCGGCTTCGGCGGCCTCTACTTTGTGCGTGAAATGCTCGAACGTGCAGGCCACGACATCAAAGGAAAGACCGTCGCCATCTCCGGTTTCGGCAATGTGGCCTGGGGTGCAGCGACAAAAGCCACGCAACTCGGCGCCAAAGTTGTCACCATCAGTGGGCCCGACGGCTACATTTACGACCCCGAAGGCATCAGCGGAGAGAAAATCGACTATATGCTCGAATTGCGTGCCTCCGGCAATGACATCGTGGCCCCCTATGCTGAGGAATTCCCCGGTGCTCAATTCTTCGAGGGCAAACGTCCGTGGGAAGTCAAGGTCGACGTGGCCTTGCCCTGCGCCACGCAAAACGAACTCGACGGCGACGACGCACAACACCTCATTGACAACGGCGTGCTCTGCGTTGGGGAAATCTCCAACATGGGATGCACCCCCGAAGCCATCGACAAATTCATCGAGCACAAGATGCTTTTCGCACCGGGCAAGGCCGTCAACGCCGGCGGCGTGGCCACTTCCGGTCTCGAAATGAGCCAGAATGCGCTCCACCTCAGCTGGTCGGCAGAAGATGTCGACAAGCGTTTGCACCAAATCATGCACGGCATTCATCGCCAGTGCGTGGAACACGGCACAGATGCCGACGGCTATGTGAACTACGTGCGCGGTGCCAACGTGGCCGGCTTCATGAAAGTGGCCAAAGCCATGATGGCGCAAGGCGTCGTTTGATGTCCTCGCACGGCAGCGGCGGAGTAATGTCGCCGCGCCTCCAAGTGGAAAACAAATCCCCTCACGATCGAAAGATCGCGAGGGGATTTTTTGTGTCCGTACGCCGGGGCGGAGAGCGAACATCAGCTTTTTCGTGCACAATCGCCGCAGCAGAATCCGGCTGCCGGCACGCCGCGGTGCCTACTGCGGAAGGCCGCCAAAAAACCAGCCACTGTTCGCCTCGCCGCGGCCGTCGGCCCACTTTCCCTCGTGCGCCAACAGCGCCACCTTGCGCTCCACTCCGCCGGCATAGCCCCCGAGCGCACCGCGCGCGCCCACAATCCGGTGACACGGCACAAGAATCGAAACGGGGTTGCGTCCCACGGCACCTGCCACGGCGCGCACGCCTACCGAAGGGCGCGGCCATCGGTGCCCCACGCGGAGCGCCAAGTCACCATAAGACAAGGTCGTGGCAAAAGGCACATCGAGCAACTCGCGCCACACGGCCAATTGAAATGGCGTGCCGCGCAAATCGAGATCAGGCAGGGGCGGCAACGGCAAAAGTCCCGAGAAGTAAGCGCGCAACCACCGCAGCGTGGTCTCGACAAAGGGAGGCAGATCCGCAACCGCCGCATGCGCCTCGTCCCATTCCAAGGCAATGCATTGCGGCCGGGCTTCCGCTTGGTGCGACATGGGGCAATGGCGTTCGCCCTCGAACCATAGCCCCGAAAGCCACCCTCCCCGTCCGGCCAAGAGCAAAGGGCCGAGCGGGGAGAGCAAGCGATAAAGTGGGGGCAACAGTGATCCGCAGCTTTTCATGGCTCAACGGATTTGCACCGTCCCCGCATCGGGGAGTGCCTTCCAGCGATAACCGTAAGCATCGTAGGCGTCTGTCACCACCACGAAGCAATCGGGCGCCAACTCCTTGACGCCGGCCGTGATGGCGGGCAATTCTTTCTGGCGCACCACGAGGAGCAAGATCTCTTTCTCCTGTTCGCTGTATAAACCATAGGACGGAGAGCGCGTGGCGGTGCGATCGAGCGTGTTGAGAATCCAGTTGCGCAACACGCCTCCCTCCTCGGGCGTGCAAATGATGTGCACCAGTTTCGCATCGGTCGTGCCGCTCACCACCACCCCGATGGAGCGGGCGATGGCAAACATCGTGATGAGCGAATAGAACGAGAGCATCCACGAGCGAGGCTCCGCGCTGCCCACATTTAGTCCCACGCCCATGCCGATCACCAGCAGGCCCGCCAACACAATCGAACCGTCGACGAGCATCATGCAATAGGAAAACGGGATGCCGGTGTACTTGTTGAGAATCATCGCCACGATGTCACTGCCTCCGCTCGAAGCCTGCTGACGAATCACCAAGCCGGTGCCGATGCCCAGCAGTACACCGCCGATCAAGCTGCTCACAATCAAATCGTGGGTCAGGTCTAAATGCCCGCCGAGCAGCTGAGTGGGATCGAGTGTGCGCATGGCTTCGCCGGCAGGATAGCTCAATTCGGTGAGCAAATTGACCATCAGCGGAAGAGCCACCGCCGCCACGATGGTGCGCACCCCCAAACGCCCGCCGAGCACCACCATCGAGATGAGCATCAGCGGGATTTGGATCATCAGCCCCAAGGTGCCGATGGCCATCGAGGGGAAAATGGCATGGATCACAATGCTGGCACCGAAAGCACCCCCCGGCACGATGCCATAAGGGTTGATAAAATAGACCAAAGCCACCGCCGCCACGAGACACCCGAAAAGAATGAACGGGATGGAGCGAAGCGTGGCAGGCTGCGTGGCCTCACGCAGTAGATCACGGAACGAAAAATTCATGGGTAAGCTGTCTTTGTTAGGGAATCGGGCGCAAAAGTAAAAGTTTCATGCCGATCGGCAAAGTTTTGCCGCGTCAATTTAGGCAACAACGGGGAGTTTTCGTAAATTCGTCGGCACGAACCAATTCAACCCGATGAAACACACTCTTCTCGCCGGCCTCACAGTGCTGGCTCTCCTCGCAGCGCCGCAAGTCGGCACCGCATTTTCGCCTGCGGCAAAGCCCGCCGCACGCCCGCCGCTCGAACAGCCCGCTCCCCTGAGGGGCGTGCCGGAGCGCATCGTCCGCCACACCGGCTACGTCCTCTCCTTCAACAGTCAAACCCTCTGTCCCAATTGGTCGGCGTGGGAACTCACCGCCGCCGAAACCGAGGGCACGGAACGCAGATTCACAGAGTTCCTGCCCGATCCACAATTGCCGGTGGCGCAACAGGTGACCACCTACGACTACAAGGGCAGCGGCTACGACCGCGGCCACATGTGTCCGTCGGCCGACATGAAGTGGAGCCCCGTTGCCCAGCGCGAATGTTTCTATCTCTCGAACATCTGTCCGCAAGATCGCAGTCTGAACAGCGGCGCCTGGAGCAAACTCGAAAAGGCTTGCCGCCGGTGGGCCCAACAAGAGGGCAAAGTCTACATCGTGTGCGGCCCCGTTTTCGACAAACAGCGCAAGCACCTCACCATCGGCCGCGATCTGCGCATACAAGTGCCCAACGGTTTCTTCAAAGTGGTGCTTTCCACCCGCCGCGGCGGGGAGAAGGCCATCGGTTTCTACTATTCGAATCGCGACAGTCGGCAAACGATGGACGAGGCAGCCATGAGCGTGGACCAAGTGGAGCGACTCACGGGCATGGACTTCTTCCCTCAGCTCAACGACGCCCTCGAAAAGCGCGTCGAAGCCGACTACAATCTACGGGCTTGGCGATAGGGGGCGCAGCGTGCACTCATTTCGTGCCGGTGTAGCCCAGCGAGCGCAACAAGCTGACGACGCGTTCGCGAAAATCGCCTTGCACCAAGATCTCGCCGTCTTTCACGCTGCCGCCCACGCCACATTTTGATTTCAGCGTGCGGCCGAGATCGTCCAAATCGGCACTGGTGCCCACAAAACCCGAAACAAGGGTCGCGGTCTTCCCACCGCGACCTTTTTTTTCGATGCGCACGCGCAATTGCTGCGCAGCGGGCGCGAGGGTTTCGGCTTCTTCGCTTTCCGCAGTGCGGTAGTCAAAATCGGCAGCGGTGCTATACACCACGCCGAGACGGTCTTTCCAGTCGTTCATCATCGAGAGAAATGCTACTGTTGTGTTGTGGATTCAAAAAATAAGGGAGCGGTGTGCGCCGGTCCGGTGCTCAACGGCTCAACGATAGCGCCCCAGGGCAGCAAGCGAGCGCGACACGCGATTCAACTCCCGATCGCGGCGCACGGCCTCGCCGGGAAGGCCCATGATGCGATCGACTTCCGCATAGAAGTGCGCACTGTGGTTGAGATGCGTGAGGTGAGCCAGCTCGTGGCAGACGACATAGTCCACCAAAGGTTCGTCGAGCAAGAGCAACCACACGTTGAAATTCACATTGCGCAGCGAGGAGCAAGAGCCCCATCGCGAACTCACGTCCTTGAACGTCAGTCGATTGAAGCTCACCCCTCCGCGTTTGGCCCACGCCTGCACGCGCGGTGCGAGCACAAGGCGGCACTGGCGGCGCAACTCTTCCACCACGCAGCGATTGAGCCACTCTTGTCGCTCACGCAGGCCGTAGTTCAACCCCGGAGGCAGGCGCAGACTCACCGCACCGGGCGCACTGCGCAATTGTGCCTCGGACAACCCCGGCACTTCCTCAATGTGGAATTGCAACAGAGCGGTGGAAATGGAAAAATCGGGGGTGATCTTGAAACGCATCTTTCGGAGTTTGAGGTGAATCGCGGGGGCGCGGAAGAGCAAAGGTAGTTTTTTCCCCCCGATACAGCAAACCGCATGCCATTTTCGTGCAGCACCGGCAGGAAATCGCACAATCAGCGGGAACCGGTGTGCCACCTCGCGTAAAAACATGGGGGCTTTCCGCGAAAAATGGGGAGATATTAGAACAAAGTGGGGGACTTTGCACGGGAAGTGCTCTCTATTTTCGGCTTCGCGGCGACTTTGTGGCGCTTCCGTCCCGCTCCACGACAGCGGAACGCAGCAAAAAAGCGCGATCGTCGATGAATTTCACCGAAGGTGCGCGCCCAACTGCCGATTTTGGGCGTTTCGGCCGGAAGAATACAGACTCTGCCCGCGAATCTATGCTATTTCTGGCAGTTTCGTTCACCTTTACGGCAAATAATCGCTACTTTTGCAACATCTTTTACCCCCAATGGCGCAAGTCCACATTGCATTTTGCCCCCGCATAGGCAGCAGACGGTGAGGCGCGCCCACATTTCAACCCTACGAATGAAAATTCAACCTCTCCTCTCGGCGCCTTTGTATTGCGCCATGGCACTCTCGTTCGGTATGCCTACCGCGCAGGGGCAAACCCTCGAACCGCTTCCTGCCGCCCCCCGCATCGTGCACAGTCTGACGACGGTTTCGGCGCAACCCACGGCACGCCGACGCGGCAACTCGCGCCGCGAAGCCGATAGTTTGGCGGCGCTGCGACTCGAAATGCCCCAACTCAAGGGCGACTCCGACGAACGCTATCTTGTGCACCGCGTGAAATCGACGCAACATGGACAAGATTCGACGATCAACCTCGCCATCGGCTACGACGCACATTGGCATCATCCGCGCTGGGTGGCGTTCAGATTCGACACAGAAACGCGCCCCACTCGCGTAAAGCGAAGCGGCAAGTTCACTTTCGACCCGTTGCTCGCCCCTTCTGAAAGACTCACCGGAAATGCTTATCAAGGAACGGGCTACGACCGCGGACACATGGTGGCCTCGAGCGACCGCACGTACTCATTAGAGGCCAACAAACAGACGTTCTACATGAGCAACATGTCGCCTCAAGTGGCGGAATTCAATCAAAAATATTGGATTGCACTCGAACGCCTGGTGCAAGACCTCGGCCGCAACGACAGTTTCGCCGACACGCTCTACGTGGTGAAAGGCGGCGCCATCAACGATCCGAAGGATTTTGTCAAGGTGCTGACCTTGGAAGGCAAAAAGGTGGCGGTGCCTCGCCACAATTACATGGCGCTGCTCAAAGTCAAGAACGGAACATATAGCAGTATCGGTTTTTGGCTGGAAAACAAGGACTACGGCCGCGCCGGTAAAAAAGAAGACATGGTGAAACATGCCGTGACGATCGCAAAACTCGAGGAACTCACGGGCATCAACTTCTTCCACAACCTGCCCGACGCGATCGAAAAGCGCATCGAATCCTACTATTCGTTTGCGGACTGGACGCTCGGTTCGGGTGGCTCAGGTGAACCCGGTGGATCTGAAGACACGGGTGGTTCAGGCGGAACCGGAGGTAGCGGAGAATCCGGCGGCTCAGGAGGAACGGGTGGAACCGGCGGAACGGAAGAACCCGGTGGATCCGGTGGCGATGAGACACCGCCCCATTCCATTGCCGCGCTCAACGGGAAAAAGGTGTTTGTGGTCAACAACTCTAATTACGGCCAACACTACCTGACACTCAACGCGAAATACGAGCCGGTGGCGCAGGATCTCGACAAGCCGGGTGCCGAGCAGGCTTTCATTTTGAACTACGATACCAAGAACAATCGCTTTGCGCTGGTTCATGCGGTCACGGCGCGTCCGCTCACCTTGGCCACAGCAGGCAAATATGCGCTGAGCACCGGTGTGGTGGGTACGAACTTCACCTTCGAAACGACGACGAAAGACCACTTCCACGGAGGTATTCGTGCCGTGGAGAGCTCGCGCACGGACAATTACCTCAATGTGGAGAAAACCACAGGAGAGGAAGTTGCACTCCTGTTGGGCAAATTCGCCAAAAGAAAGGGAAGCAAGAGCCTTTGGGAGGTGTCTTCGGCACAAAGCATCAGCGAAGCCGATCTCACTGCCGCCGCACGGGCTCGATTTGAAGCGCTGCCCGCAGCGCCGGAAAGCGACGCATTCGGTGTGCCTGCCGGCTACAATCAGGATCTCCGGAAGGAAGCGGAAGCTGCAAAAGCAGGTCACGCCAATTTGGGCGACTACCGTATGTTGTTACACGCTGCGGCCGAAGGCCGTCTCTACGGCGTGAATATGCCGAAGACGGGCGACTTCTTGCAAGTGAAGACCAACGACGGCACAATGAGTGTCAGCGCGCAGGCTGAAAATGCCGACGACATGCGCTTGACCTTGACCGGCGATGCGAACGAAAACGCGGTGTTCTTCTACGACGGAACGCACTTGGTGAACTTCGGTACGGGTTGGACGCTGCAACACAAGGCCGATGACAACATCGTGAACCTGGCTGCGCCGACAACTGCGCCGACGACGGTGAAATTCGGTACGACAACCAACTACAAATACACCGTGCAGTTGGCGACCGGCGAAGACCACGCGGCAACACTGTGCCTCGATAAGACGGCCACAGAGCATCAAGTGGAGGGAACGCAGGACGATGTGAAGCACAATACCAAAGCGCACTTGCAACTGCAGCGCGTGAAGGCCGTTTCACTCACGACCGACGCACAAGGCTACGCGGCCTTCTACGCTCCCATGGCTATGGAAGTGAAGGACGCCAAGCTCTATGCCGTAAACGGATTCAACGATGAGAAGGCGCTTGTGGGATTGACGCCGATCGAGGGGAACACGATTCCCGCAGGCACGGCGGTTCTCCTCGCCGGTATGCCGAATGCGGAGATCACCCTCACGCCGACAACGACGGCTGCCGAGCAGCCGGCCGAGAATTTGCTCACCGGTGTGGCGCTGCCCACCGCACTTGCCGACGATCAAGTGGCCTTCGCGCTCGACAACGGTATGATGGTGCGCCAAGAAAGCCGCCACCTCCGCGCTTTCCGCCCCTATCTCACGGCCAACACCACGGTGACGGCGCCGAATCTGCAATTCCTCATCGGTAAGGTGACGGGACTGCAATGGATGGCGCCCTCGCAAAAGGAAACGCCGATCTATGATTTGGGCGGTCGCCGTGTGAAGGTGACCATCTCCGGCAGAATTTATCTGCAAGGCGGGGTGAAGTTCATGCAACGCTGAAGACGCACGGCCATCCCGCGGCCTACCCTGCTCCAAAAAGAAAACGCCACTCCTTCGGGGGTGGCGTTTTGCGTTGCTTGGCGGGGGGTATTTCTCCCGACCGATGGAGAATGTCTTCGCACTGGGGGCAATTTCGAGTGCACGGCGCAAAAAAACAGCGCCCGCGTGAGGCGGACGCTGTAAAAGTGGTCGGGATTCGAAAACCGATGCGACGGTTTTAGCTGAACCAGCGAACGAAGCAAAGATCCTGGCGCGAGGCGAGGTGCTTGTTGCGAGGATACATGCGGAAGGCGGTGCGGAACGAACCGGCAACGTCGATGGCGGCCTTGAGTTCGAAGGTGTAGAGGTTGCCTTCGTGGCCTACAACTTGGAGGGGGAACGTCTTGTAGATGACGTCCTGGCCGGTTTCTGCATCTTGACGGAGCACGACGAGCTCGATGCCGATGGCGTCTTCCAAACCTTGCTCGTCGACCACGACACTGACGGAGAATTCCTTGTCGCTGACGAGCGAGGTGCCGTAGAGACTGTCGCTGTTTTTGACTTCAACGATGTTGATGTTGTCCCAACGCTCGATGACACGTTCCTTCCATTCGGCGATTTCGCGTGCGATGCGGTTGTTGTCGGCCGAAATGAGGGCGTAACGATCGCGGAGGGGGTTGTAGAAGCGCGTGTAGTAGTCGTCGAGCTGGCGCTTCATCGTGTAGAAGGGGGCGATTTGCGCGATGGAATTCTTCACGGTCTTCACCCATCCTTCGCTGAAACCCTTGGAGTTGCGGCTGTAATAGAGCGGGATGATCTCGTTTTCGAGCAGGCTGTAGATGTTGGCTGCGTCGAGTTTGTCCTGCTGACCCTGGTCTTGATAAGTACGCTTGTCGGTAAGTGCCCAACCGGCGCCGGGACGATAACCTTCATACCACCAACCATCGAGCACAGAGAGGTTGACCACGCCGTTCATGAGGGCCTTTTCGCCCGACGTTCCGGAGGCTTCGAGGGGACGCGTGGGGGTGTTCATCCAAATGTCGACGCCGCTGACGAGACGACGTGCGAGCTCCATGTCGTAGTTGTCGAGGAAAATGATCTTACCAATGAACTCGGGGCTCTGAGAGATGTCGTGAATCTTCTTGATGAGGCCTTGTCCTGCACCGTCGGCGGGGTGCGCCTTACCGGCAAAGAGGAACTGCACGGGATAGTCGGGATTGTTGACAATCTTCGAGAGGCGTTCGAGGTCGGAGAAGAGCAGATGGGCGCGCTTGTAGGTGGCGAAACGACGAGCGAAGCCGATGATGAGCGCGTTGGGGTTGATTTTGTCGAGCAAAGACATCACGCGGGCAGGATCGCCTTGGTTGCGCAACCAGTTGTCGCGGAAACGTTCGCGGATGTAGTCGATGAGTTTCTTTTTCAGCGCGACGCGGGTTTCCCAAACTTCCTTGTCACTGACCTGATAAATGTTTTCCCACAACGCGGGATTGCTTTGATCTTTGAAGAAGGTCTTGCCGAAGTACTTTTTGTGCACGGCTTTCCACTCGCTGGCGCACCAGGTGGGATAGTGCACGCCGTTGGTGACGTAGCCGACGTGGCTTTCGTCGGGATTCACATTGTAGACCTTCTCGTATTCGTCGTGCGAGAGGAGCTGATGCTCGCGATAAGATTCAGCGGGGAGGTAGCCGGGCCAAATACTCTCGAACATGCGCTGCGAAACCTTACCGTGCAACCAGCTTACGCCGTTGACTTCTTGGCAAGTCTTGCAGAGGAAAGTGGACATGCAGAAGCGTTCGCCCTTGTCGTCGGGATTCTGACGGCCGAGTCCCATGAAGTCGTCCCAGCTGATGCCGAGTTTGGTGGGATACTGGCCAAGGTATTTTCCGCAAAGGCCTTCGTCGAAATAGTCGTGGCCGGCCGGGACGGGCGTGTGTACGGTGTAAAGCGAGCTGGCGCGGACCAATTCGAGGGCTTCGTCGAACTTGAGACCGCTTTCCACGAAGTCGGCAAGACGTTGCAGGTTGGCAAGTGCGGCATGTCCCTCGTTGCAGTGGTAAACATCCTTCTTGATGCCGAGCTTTTGCAGGGCGAGGATACCGCCGATACCGAGGAGATACTCTTGCTTCATGCGGTTTTCCCAGTCGCCGCCGTAGAGGGAGTGGGTGATGCTGCGGTCGTATTCGGAGTTCATCTCGTTGTCAGTGTCGAGCAAATAGAGGGGAACGCGACCGACATTGACGCGCCAGATGAGCGCATGTACCGTGAAGTTGGGGAAAGGTACGTCGACTACAACTTGATTGCCGTTGGCATCCAGCACACGCTCGATGGGCATGCGGTCGAAGTCCTGCGCTTCGTAGTTGGCAATCTGTTGCCCGTCCATAGAAAGGGTCTGGCTGAAATAGCCATAGCGGTAAAGGAAACCGACGGCGCACATATCTACATTGGAGTCGGAGGCTTCCTTGACATAGTCGCCGGCCAAAACGCCAAGACCACCGGAATAGATCTTGACATTGTGATTCATGCCGTATTCCATGCAGAGATAGGCTACGGAAGCGCGCTGGGCGTTGGGCTTCTCGTCCATGTAGGCACGGAAAGTCTTGTAAACAGCATCCATTCGACCGATGACTTCAGGATCGGCTGCGAGTTCCTGGAGCTGCTTGTAGGGGATTTGGTTGAGCAGTTCAACGGGATTTTGATCTACTTCTTCCCAAATCTTGGCATCCAAGCTGCGGAACAAGTCCAGAGCTTCTTGGTTCCAGCAGAACCAAAGATTGTGGGCCAGCTCATCGAGTGGCTTCAGTTCGGCGGGAATATGGCTTTTTACTGTGACCGTCTTCCACGCCGGCTGGTTGGCGTTCGTGATTCTAACGTTCATGGGTGGGTATGTTTTATTGTTTCGTTCAAAGATTGGACGTTTTCTCGCTGCCATCGGAGTCAAATCGCGGCGCGGCGATTTGAACGGGGGACTTAGCTTACGGAAAACATGCAGAGAGTTACCGGAAACATTCAGTTTCGGTGGCGAAGCGCGAAATCATAGGCTTCATAATAATAGCGAATGAAATGCTTCCACTGGGCTTTTTCGGCAAATTGCTCAGCGCGGCGACGAAGTGTGGCGTGCGTCTGCTCGTTCATCTCGAGATAGTTACGCACATCGGCGCAGATGGCTTCTGCACACTCGAAGTAATTGTTGTCGTCGCGATGCAACACGCTGACTCCGTCGGACAAACGGCCGGCATGTCCCAATTCAGCATTCACCCATTGGCCGAAACCGCTAAGATCGGTGGTGATACAGGGAATTTTGAAGGCGACGCTTTCTAAAGGCGTGTAGCCCCAAGGCTCATAATACGAAGGATAGAGCGTAAGGTCGTTGGCTGTGAGAACATCGTAGTAGTGTTGATCAAAAATACCGTCGTTGCCGTCGAGATAACAGGGGACGAGTACCACCTTGACGGGGTTTTCTCGACGGTTGTCCAGGCCGAGATCTTTGATCAAGCAGAGAATCCGATCTTCATTGAGGTTATGAAGGTCGTGAGTGATCATAGGTGTGGGCAAAGGCGTAGTGTAGGCGTGACTGCGCAGGGCTTTTTCATCGGCCAACCGCGCACGCAAATCTTCACGGGGGCCAAGTAACCAACAGGGTACTTCAATAAGGGAGAGCACTTTGCGCTGACTTCCGCGCAACTGTTCGTTAAGTCGACGCATTGATTCGAGATAGACATCGAAACCCTTGCAACGGAAATCGTTGCGTCCCGATGTCGAGATGATCATCGTGTCGTCTGCATACGTTTCTCCCGTGAGTGCTTCGGCAATGTCGAAGATGCGGCGACGTGCAGCCGCGCGTTTCTTCTCCAATTCCGCACCTTTCGGCACAAAATCGAGTTCAAATCCGTTGGGGAGGACAACATCTGCCGGTTTGTCGAGCAGTTGTGCACATTCAGCATCCGTGAATTCAGAGACCGTTGTGAAGCAATCGCAACGATGTGCGCTTTGTTTCTCGATGCTGTGCTTGGCTTCCATCGAAAGCTCGGCCGCCATTTGGTCGCCGCTGTAGCCTTTGAAGTAAGCATAGAGCAGTTTGTTGTTGCCGGCGATACTTCTTCCGATACTTGTGGCGTGGGTGGTGAAAATCGTCCGCACTTCCGGGCACTCGTGCTGCAAGAAGAGCATGCCGAGTCCCGACATCCACTCATGGGCCTGGTAGATGATTTTGCGACCTGCGAAGCAGTGCTTGCACAGTGCCGCGGCAAAGCGTCCTGCAGCGTAGGAAAACATGGAAGCTTCGTCGTAGTCGCCGTAAGCATGCAGCGAATCAACACGAAACAGTTCCCAAGCCCGGCCATAAATCTCATTTTTCTGCGCGAAGAAAGGCTGGAAATCAACCAAAACAGCAATTGGATTTCCGGGAACCTCCCACCGGCCGATGCGCACTGGCACACCTTCTTCAAGAGCGGCCTTTTTCCACTCGGGATATAGTTTTTTGTCTTCTGTGAATAGCGGATTCTCGTGTTCACCCCAGACGTTGGGGCCGATAAAGATCAGGTGATCCTTGAATTTTCGGACGAGGGTCTTGGCGCGCGTCGAGAGCACCGTGTAGATCCCTCCTACTTTGTTGCACACTTCCCAGCTGGTTTCGAACACCACGTCGGGAAGGAGTTGTTCTTGGGTCATAATGCGATTGCAAATTGTATGGAGCAAAAGTAATCATTCTCGCGGTCGCAACCAATATTTAGCGCATCAAAACACGAATTTATTGTACTTTCCTACGCGTATTGGCGGATGGATTAAACAAGACTTCGCGCAATTGCCATCACGGAGTTAGCAATTGCTATTGGCCACCGGCTGATAACAAAACGAGTTCCCGAACGCTATTTCATCTCACGCCGCTTTTCACTTCGCTCTGCAGGAGATCAAAAAAGCACCACCCACTCGTCCGCTCTTTGCTGCGAAAGAGTGAACGAATGGGTGAGTATACCTATATAAATAAGGGAGAATACGCGCCTTCAAAAAGGGAGACATGTGCCTTCGACCGGAGGTTTAAGACACACAATCCGCAAGTGGCGCGCTCAATTTGTCAATAACGCACCATTTGTCCGCGCGTCAAGACGGTTCCCTGAGTGAAACCGTTCAAGTCGCACAAAGCTTCGACAGTGAGGCCCAATTTTTCAGCTACACTTTGCACCGAAACGCGGCGTCCTTCCACCTGATACATGCGACCGGTCGGAACAGCTTGTGCCACTTCCTGGTGGTTGCGTTCCATCGTTGCGCGACTTAGGATGCCACCGTCGCAGTCCCGATAACGGAATGTAAAGGTGTTGCAAGTGACATCTTGGTTGCGGAAGTCGAAAAGCAGCGAAGGATCAATCGCCACACCCACGATGCGCGTCTCGAAGTGGAGGTGCGAACCGAACGAATGGCCGGTGTTGCCACCCAGCCCGATCGTTTGACCGGCTTTCACGAATTCTCCTTCTCGTGCAATGCTCTTTGAAAGGTGTCCGTAGATGGTTTCCAGTCCGTTGCGGTGGCGAATCACCACATAATTGCCATATCCCGAAGCCTCGTAGCCGACCATGCGCACCTTTCCGTCGAAGGCAGCGACAATTGTGTCGCCGGTGTAGACTTTAATGTCCAATCCTTTGTGCATCCGGTGGAACGTTGGACGGTAACCGAAGTTTGAAGTAATGTTGCGGCTGGGAGTGGGCATGCGAAATCCGCGAAGGTCGATTTTATAAGTCTCGGGGATTTCACTGCTGGAATAACAATGGACTTTCGAGGTATTCCAAGAGGAATACAACTCATTGCTCTCTAAATTCGTAAGAGCGGCATTTTTAATGACTCGGTTGATGACAACGGAGTCCGCCGACTTGACTCGACGCTCGACAGGAGCCTGCCTGGCGATCAGATCCTGCGCCGCTGCGCCGGAAGCACCGCCTAGAAGACAAGCAAAGGCGAATATATATTTGGAGATCGTATACTTCATTGATGCGTATAATAGGGTTCCGCCTGCAAATATATGATTTTAAGCTCAAACGACCAAGTATTCAGTGCATAAACCCCGGAAAAACATAGATTGCGGGCGATACACAAACGTTCATTCGATTTTGCAAAACGGAAGCCGGGGGGAAATTATTGCGGAAGTCGCTCTCCGAAAAATTCATAGCTGAAATTGCTCCCTTTGGCCGATGGAAATTGGCTGCGCGGATCAATGTCCTGACGATTTTTCAGGTGAGAAACGATGCGATTATAGCATTCGATGGCCGACGTTGTGCGGACATAGGCCGCAAATGTGGTGTCACGGTACTGAAATTTCTGCGTGCCGGGAATAAGCAATACGCGTTTGAAATTGATTCGTCCGAAGTACCAGCCTTCACGTTCCTCTTGGAGCATAAAAACTCGGGAATCTTTGCGTACCATTCCCCCGATGTTCCCGCCATAAGGCAATGCGGCCGGAGCAGCTTGGGGCGAACGGTTGTTGGCTTTGAATTCCTCGAGCGTTTGCGCCGTGGTTTTGATGAGAATGAAGTAAACACGCGGCCGAACCTTGTAACGCTTGGGGTAATTTGCCTCGTCGTTGACATAATTCGTCAATTCATCGACCATCAACTTGTTGATCGTGATGTCGCCCAAGCCCGAAAGGAAATCAAAGAGTTCGTCAAGATTCCGAACGAGCGCCTCATTATTAAAGTAGCGTACGTAAATGTTCATGTTCTCTCGAAAAAGGACGTTCGCACAAGCCGGCGACGTCTCAAAACAAAACACGATCCACGAAAATAGGTGGCAAACAGTGACACATCTGTGGATCAAAAAAAGAAAAGCGAACTGCTTCTTGAGCAATTCGCTTGAGAGCGGAAAACGAGACTCGAACTCGCGACCCCAACCTTGGCAAGGTTGTGCTCTACCAACTGAGCTATTTCCGCAAATGTGAAGAGGAGGAGACTCGAACTCCCACGTCGCAATTGACACTACCCCCTCAAAGTAGCGCGTCTACCAATTCCGCCACCTCTCCATTGCTTTATCTCTCGACAACTACATGAATGCTGAGGGAAGCACATCCATATCGAGAATTCCAATCCGCTGCAAGGTGCCCAGAACAGGACTCGAACCTGCACGTCGTTAAACACTCGCACCTGAAACGAGCGCGTCTACCATTCCGCCACCTGGGCTCAGGGATCAGTTTGCCAAAAAGTGAGCGGAAAACGAGACTCGAACTCGCGACCCCAACCTTGGCAAGGTTGTGCTCTACCAACTGAGCTATTTCCGCAGAGACTCTGTAACTTTCATTGCAGAGGCGTTATCTCTCAAACGCAGTGCAAAGGTAAGGCTTTTCTCCGAACTGACAAATTTTCTCCCCGTTTTTTTCACTTTCTGAGGCGAAAAAAGCAGATTTGCACCTGTTCTGCAGCTCAAAGCTCGGAAGGAAGCGTCTTTCGCACGAAATCTTCGGCAACTGCCAGCGTCTGCACTTTGCCCACATCCAGCAAATGAAGATGCTCCACCTCGTAACCGCGGATGTTCAAGCGGTCGCATTGCTCCAAATAGAATTGCATGATGGGAAACGCGGGCGGATAACCGGCCATGGCCTCACGAAGTCGCGGCGAAACACAGTGAATGCCGGAAAAAGCCAGTTTGCGACAGGCGTTCACGTCCAAGTCGGCATGCGGACTGCGGACTTCGCCGGTAGCAACATTGGTCCAACCGACCAAACGCATGCGCTCATCGAAAAGCAAGTAGCGCTGTGTGTCTCGACGACTCACCATCAGCTGCACGTCCACATCGGCACTTTCCGCATAGAAGGCGGACAGCGGAGCGTCACTGAGGATGTCGACATTGTGAATCAGGATCGGCGCATCGCGCTCTGCGAACAAAGGAATGGCTCGACGGAGGCCGCCGCCGGTATCCAACAGGGCTTCGCGCTCATCGGAGACATGAATCGGCACCGGCCACTCGTGTTCAGCCAAATAGTCGATGATTTGTTGCCCGAAATGATGGACATTGACCACCAATTCTTCGGCGCCGACTTCGACCAACCGGTGGATGGTGTGCCACAACAGGGGTTGACCGTCTACCGGAACCAACGCTTTGGGCATACGATCGGTGAGGGGACGCAAACGAGTGCCGAGACCGGCGGCAAAAATCAGTGCTCGCATAAGAGAATGGGTAAGAGAGGAATGAAATCGGAGAAAAGCGGTCGAGGACATCGCAGAGGACAACATCTGTCGGCGGACTGTACGAGAACAACAACCGGGACGCAGACCACGCTTCCCCGATGTTTTGATGCAAGATGGGCAAAGTCACTTCGACGTCGCCGGCTATCGGCGACAGCGGCCGACGAAGCACTCACCGCATACGAATATGGGCGTGCATTCCGCACGCCCATTATATATAAGGAAGGAGGATCACTTTTTGAAACGGCTGTAGACCACCGAAAGGTCCACTTGTCCGGTCGCCCCACCCTCGAGACGCACCGACGAAAGGTCGAAGGCGTTCATCACACGCACCAAGGTGCGAACCGGGTTTCCGGTGCGCGCATCAGTCGTTTTGGAGTATTCGCCGGTCACCGGAAGGAGCACCACTTTGTTCCAGTTGGGATGTGCTTGTTCCCACGCGCGCCACTTGGCCTTGCGCTCCGTTTCAGTGTCACCGGCCGTAACCCCGGCTCCACGATTGCGCTCTTCGCGAAGATAGGCAACGAGGCGCCCGATGTTATCGAAGCGATAACCGTAGGTAGCTTTGCTGTTTGCCGTGGAATGATTGTCGAGTGTGGCCACAAACGAGGTTACACCGTCCGGCATTTGCTCGTGGGCAAAGAAATGGTCCACCTGATCAGCGCGCACCAAGAGCAACATGTTGGGCTTAGGCAAACGCTTTTCGTTGGTCTCTTCCAACACCGTGCGCAAATTTAGCGAGGCGCTGTTGATCGTGTCGTTGAAGTGCACTCCGCCCACGATGTCATCGATGGGCAACGTCGCTTCGGTGTGCAACGCCAATGGCGATTTCACGTAGGTGTAGGGCAAGGAGGCGTCGAGCATCGCATCGGGCACGCGGTTTTCGACCCGCGGCAGCTGAATGATCTCGTCGGTGGCGGTGAAACGCTGGCTGCCGTTGACCAAAGTGTCTGCGCCGGACGCCGTTTTCGAGCGATAGCGGAAGTAAACATCGAGGGTCACGAAATCACTTTTGAGCATCGCACCGATACCTCCGCTGTGGCGGAAATAGAAACCGCCGCAAACGTGGTGTGCAAACTCATAAGAGTTGGCAAAATGCGCCGGTTGCGCATAATAATGGCGCAACAGACGTGTGCCGAACGCTTGACTTAACGGAATGGGCAGTCGGCGATAGTAAGCATTGCCTTGTACCAACGACTGCGGTCGGGTTTGATCGAAAACACTGTAGCTGACGGTCTGGCGTTCCGCTTTTCCGGCAGGCAGCAGCAGTTGGCTCACGTCGGTCTGCGTGCTGTAGTTCACTACTTCGCTGAGCGTGCGCGCCGTATCCACTTCCCACACCGTCACCTTCTGGGCGGCAAGCGAATCGCCGAAGTATTCCCCATGATAGATATTGAGGAAACACGAGTCGGCCACGGGCTGTCCGTCTGCTCCGGTCATCATTTTATCGAGGTTGGGCAGTCGGAAAGTTTCGGGCACGTAAAATTGCGCCACGAAGTCGTTGCTTGTGCGCGCACCGGTCTCGGGATCGATCACGGCACCCAACCAACTGCTGTTGGTGCGCGCCACCGTCGAAGCGGTGCGCACGGTGCGGGTGCTGACCGGGAAATGCAATTGCGCTGTGCTCACCGAATCTTGGCGCGGCATCACGTCGATGCCCAAATTCGACACGGTTTCGTCACCACATGAGGCAACCAGGCTGCCAAATGCCGCCGACAACAAAGAGACGTAGAGGAGAGTCTTAACTTGCATGGTGTGGAGTGATATTCTGCATCGGGCAACCGACCCGAACGGAGGGCAAATATACCTATAAAAATCGATTTACCCACCGTGCGACGCCTTTATTCGGCGACGTTGCCCACGATTTGCTCGTAAAATTCGGCATACGCTTCCACATCGGCGGCCTCTTTCGAGGGTTCGAGCACGGGGATGCCTTGTGCGCGGGCATGTTCGACCACTGCACTGCACGATCCGAGTTGCACCACGCCGTCGGCAAAGTGTGCGCCGAGCAGATCGAGCGAACAGGGCGAGGAAAAATCGATGCCGGTATCGGCCAGCAGCGTTTTTTGGGCCTCACGGAAGTCAACACACGCCGGGAAGTTGTCGCGCGGCGCGAGGGTGAGCGTGTCTTCGTAGGCACTGTACACCACTTTGGTTTCGGCAAAAGGCGGTTCTTCTCGGAAAGCCTTCTTGATATAAAAGGGAACGATCGAAGAAATCCAGCCGTGGCAATGAATTACGTCGGGCACCCAACGCAGTTTTTTCACCGTTTCGAGCACGCCACGCGCATAGAAGATGGCTCGCTCGGCATTGTCGGCATATTCGGTTCCGTCCTCGTCGGTGCGCATCAGGCGTTTGTAGAAATAATCATCGTTGTCGATGAAATAGACCTGAAGGCGCGCTGCCTGAATGGAGGCCACTTTGATGATGAGCGGGTGATCGGTTTCGTCGATGGCGATGTTCATCCCCGACAGGCGAATCACTTCGTGCAATTGGTTGCGGCGCTCATTGATGTTGCCCCATTTCGGCATGAAGGTGCGGATTTCTCGCCCTCCCTCCTGAATGCGTTGCGGCAACTCGCGACCTACAGTGGACATTTGCGACTCGGAAACATAGGGGACCATTTCCTGAGTGATGTACAGGATCTTTTTTGCTTTCATTCTGAGAATTAGCTGCACCTCGTCGCGCACACCCATGGGAGTAATGCGGCGATAAGCGGTGCATGTTTTGCATGCAAAGATACAAAAAAGCGTTGAAACAGGCTGCTTTTGCCAACTCTTTTCTGCAATTCAGGTGATTAACCGTCGCTTTTTGTAATCTATTGAAGGCGAAAAGCGCATTTGTCGACTCCCCTACCCTTTTTGCCGAACAGCCGGTACAGGCCGTGCGGTGCCGGCGGGAAAGTGCCGTCGCCCAACGCGGAAATGACACCGGGAAGGCGGGGACGACGACACGCAAACGCGCGCCCATCGCACTGCGTCGGGGAGAAAATCGCCTCCTCTGCGGGACTTCTCATACAGCCCAAGGAGGGCACGCGAAAAAAGCCCGCAGCTTTCGCGAGAAAACTGCGGACAAACTCCCAAAAACGCCCAACTTTCGCGCGAGAACTCCGGGATTTTGTCCCCCGGCCCTGCGCCGGACAACGAAACAGCGAAAGCACCGTACGTCAACGGGCGGGCGAGCGCTCCCGAATGCAGGTCGCGCTGCGCGGTCGCCGGGGCGCACAACGAGCCACTGCGCAGCTCCGCCTTCGCGCAACGAGACGATAGGCTGCCGCAGGGCGACGGGATCCACGACAAAGCGCCCTTCCCCACTCGAAAGCAGGAAAGGGCGCTCAGGCGCTGCGCTCCACGGGTGGCAACTCTCGCTGCGGCAGCGCGACTCGGGGCGCGATCAGGATTTGCGTTCCAACTCTTGGAGATTCTCAAGGCGCTTGGTCTCGAGAAACTCGTAGATGCCACACAGGTGCTCACGCACTTTCCCGCCGCCGAACTCGTAGACTTTCGTGACAAGGCCGTCAAGAAAATCGCGGTCGTGGCTCACCACGATGAGGGTGCCGTCGAAATCTTGAAGTGCCTGCTTGAGCACATCTTTCGTGCGCAAATCGAGGTGGTTGGTGGGCTCGTCGAGGATGAGAAGATTGAAGGGTTCGAGCAAGAGTTTGAGGATGGCCAAGCGCGTGCGCTCACCGCCGGACAGTACCTTCACCTTTTTCGTTCCTTCTTCGCCGCCGAACATGAAGGCGCCGAGCAGATCGCGAATTTTGAGGCGAATTTCGCCTTTTGCCACACTGTCGATGGTATCGTAGACGGTGATTTCGCCGTCGAGTAGCGAGGCTTGGTTCTGTGCGAAGTAGCCAATTTGCACGTTGTGCCCAAGCGTGAGCGTACCGTCGTGCTCGAGCTGCTGCATGATGCACTTTACGAGCGTGGACTTCCCTTCGCCGTTGCGACCGACGAAGGCTAATTTGTCGCCGCGCTCCACGGTGAGCGAAACGCCCGAGAAAACGGTGTGATCACCGTAGCGTTTGCCCACGTTCTCCATGATGACCGGATAATTACCGCTGCGGGGCGAAGGCGGAAACTTGAGTCGGAGGCGGGAAGTGTCCTCTTCGTCGACCTCGACCAGCTCTAATTTTTCGAGCATGCGCACGCGACTCTGCACTTGGTTGGTTTTCGAGTAGGTTCCTTTGAAGCGTTCGATGTAAAGCTTCGTTTCGGCAATCATTTTTTGCTGCTCCTCATATTGCTTCTGCTGCTGCGCGCGACGCTCCTTGCGGAGTTCGAGATATTGGGAGTAGCCTGCTTTGTAATCATAGATGCGTCCGAGCGTGATCTCGATGGTGCGCGTCGTAATGTTGTCGACAAATTTGCGGTCGTGGCTGATGACGACCACCGCCTTGCCGGAAGTGAGGATGAAATCTTCGAGCCAACCGATGCTTTCTATGTCGAGATGGTTGGTAGGCTCGTCGAGTAGCAGCACATCAGGCTTTTGCAAGAGGAGCTTTGCCAGTTCGATGCGCATACGCCAGCCGCCGGAGAAATCGCTTGTGGGGCGCGCGAAATCGCTGCGCTCAAATCCGAGACCGAGGAGCATTTTTTCCACGTCTTCTTCGAAGTGGGTGAGATCGATGGCGTAGAATTTCTCGCTCATGGCCGACACCTGTTCGATGAGAGCCATGTATTCGTCGCTCTCATAGTCGGTGCGCTCCATGAGTTGGGCGTTGAGGGCTTCGATCTCGCGCTCCATGTCTTTGAGATGCTCGAAGGGCTGGCACGCTTCTTCGAATACGGTGCGACCATCTTCGGTCATGAGGTGCTGCGGCAGGTAGGCAATGACCGTGTCTTTGGGGGCACTGACGTGTCCGCGCGTGGGCTGTCGCACGCCGGCCAGGATTTTGAGCAACGTGGACTTACCTGCACCGTTTTTGCCCATGAGGGCGATGCGATCCTTCTCGTTGATTTGAAAAGAAATGTCTTTGAAGAGTGTGGTTCCGCCGAATTCGACGGTCAGACCATCAACAGATATCATGAAAGGAGGGAGAGATTAGATGATGAGTGGACGAACGAAGCGCGCGGTCGGGAAACGTGGCGTTTCGATCGGGAGGAAAAAGAGGGCGATGGGGAAAATGCTGTCGGCCGCCGGGCTCAGCAGTCGGTTTCGAGGCTGATAACCCAATTTCGGTAAAACGTCAGCGCGGTTTCTCGCCAAGAAAAATCAATTCCCTGCGCCGGATCGTCCCCGTGGTAGTAATGTTGTGGGAGTTGGATGGGGAGTTGCTTGGCGAGATCGCGGCGATATTCGCGATCGAGTGTGTTGGGAGCGTATTCCAAGTGGCCGATGACCATGACGCGGCGTAGGGTTTCGTCGGCCACGATGCCCACTCCGGTATCCAAACCGGCGGCCAAAATCAGGCAACGATCGGGCAGTGCCGAGAAATCGACGGCCGTGTGGCGACTGTGCGGCATGGGAAAGGAAGAAGCGAGGCCGTTCAACAACGGATGACCGGGCAACAGGACCTCTTGCTCGAAAATGCCGAAACATTTCTCGGCGAGCGCAATCTTGGGCAGCCCATAACTATAATACAACGCGGCTTGTGCGGCCCAACACACGCAGAGTGTGGACTGCACGTGCCGGGCACTCCAATCGAAGAGGCGACACAATGCCGCCCAATAGCGAACAGATTCGAAAGGAAGCTGCTCAAGTGGGGCGCCGGTGACGATCAATCCGTCCAAATCCGGCGCTTCACCATCGAGATCCAGCACTTCGTAGTGCGTTTCGACGTACTCCTGCGGTGTGGTCTTGTAAGTTTGACCGGGCAGGCGGAGCAAAACGAGGCTTAGCGTGCGGCCGCTGTGCGCCAACATGCGGCAGTAGTCGTGCTCGGTCGCGACCTTCTCGGGCATAAGATTGAGCAATCCGATGCGGGGCACGCCACTTGGACGGCCCACAACCACATCGAGACCCTCTGCACGGAGGGTCTCGATGGCGGGAATGGGAGAATTGACGTAGAGCATGGCGTCAAAATACTGAGAAATTACCAGATATCAACTCGCTTGTTCTTGGGAACGAAAAGTTTGTCCCCTTTCTTGATGCCAAATGCCTTGTACCAGGCTTCGATCTGGGGAAGCGCGCCGTTCACACGCCAGCGAGCGGGAGCGTGGGGGTCGGTTTTCACCTGATTGCGCAGGGCTTCTGGACGAATGTTGTTGGCCCAAATCTGACCATAGCTGATGAAGAAGCGCTGTTCGGGGGTGAAACCGCCGAAATCGGCAAGCGGCCGGCTGCTTGTTGCGTTGCGGAAGGCTTGATAAGCCACCTTCAGTCCGCCATGGTCCGCTATGTTTTCGCCACAAGTGAGTGCGCCGTTGCAATGCAAGCCGGGCAACACCTCGATACCGTCGAAGAATCGAATCATACGTTGGGTGCGCGCCTTGAAATTAGCCTTATCTTGCGGCGTCCACCAGTTGCGAAGATTGCCATCTTTGTCGAATTGACTGCCTTGATCGTCGAAACCGTGCGTCATTTCGTGGCCGATCACCACACCAATCGCGCCGTAGTTGGCCGCATCGTCGGCTGCGGGATCGAAGAAAGGCGCCTGGAGAATGCCGGCGGGGAAGCAAATCTCGTTGGTTGTCGGGTCGTAGTAGGCATTGATCGTCTGCGGTGTCATGAACCACTCGTTGCGATCGACGGGTTTGTTGACGCGGCGTGCGATTTCATACGCATTGTCGAATTCTTCGGCACGGCGCAGATTCTCATAGAACGAGAGTTTTTCGTCAATCACCAGACCATCGTAGTTTCTCCACTCGTCCGGATAACCAATCTTGATGCGAAATGTGTTGAGCTTCTCGTGTGCTTGCTTTTTAGTGGCGGCACTCATCCAAGTTTGCTGATCAATGCGCTGACCGAGGGCCTTTTGCAGATTGTGCACGAGTTGAAGCATGCGCTGCTTGGAGCTTTCGGGGAAATAACGCTCAACATACATTTTGCCGACGGCCATTCCCAAAACATCCTCTACAGTACCCACCGCGCGCTTCCAACGCGGGCGGTCTTGCTCCGTACCCTGCATCGTGCGGCTGTAGAAATCGAACGTGACACGGCGGAAATCATCGCTCAGTGCCGAGGAGGCGCTGTTGATCACGTTGAATTCGAGATAAGATTTGAGTGCTTCGAGCGGTGTATCGGCGAGAATCTTCTCCACCTCGTGAATGGGTTCCGGTTGGTTGACACTTACTTCGGCAAATGCGGGATAGCCCTGATTTTGGAACAGCACTTTCCAATCAATGCCCGGATAATCACGCAAGAGTTCGGCGTAGGTCATCTTATGATAATTGCCTTCTACGTCGCGCAACTTGGTGGCAGAATAGGAAGCTTTGGCAATGCGCGTCTCGATGTTGAGCACTTGCTCCATCTTCTGCGCGGCTTCTGCCTCGGGCGTGCCGGTCATGACAAACAACTGCTTGACATAGGCGCGATAGGCCTCACGAATCTTGCGCGTCTCGGGATCATTTTCCAGATAGTAGTCGCGTTCGCCAAGTGCCAAGCCGCTTTGGTTGATTTGCACCAAGTTCATTTGGGCATTCTTGATGTCGGCGCCGCAACCGACCCCGATCATGCTCGAAACACCGCAGCGTTCCAAACGATTGGTCAGCGCGAAATAGGCCGCCTTGTCCTTGAGGGCGCGCACTTCGTCCAGCGTGGCACGAATGGGTTCGTAGCCTTCGCGATTGCGTCGCACGCTGTCCATCGAAAGTCGATAGAGCGATCCGATCTTTTGCGCCAAACTGCCGTCGGCTGCGGGTTTCGCGGCGAGGTCTTCGATCAGCGTGCGAATGCGCTTCTGATTCACCTCTTCGAGCTCATTGAATTGGGCGTAGCGAGCGTGTTCGGGTGTGAGCGGGTGAGCTTTCATCCAGCCGCCGCCGGCATATTGATAGAAATCTTGGCCGGGACGAGCCGTGAGATCCATGTCGGCACGATTAAGCGTGCCTACAGGCGCTTGCGCTGAAGCACCTACGGCCACAAAGGCCAGAGCAGACAGGAAATGTTTTAATCTCATGATGTATCTATTGGATTGGAATATTGTATTCTGGGAGAGGAATTTCAACGTCGTTCGGTCCGACGGAGCGCGAGCGGAGACTCGACGCGAAAACAAGGGCTGCAGAACCGGAAAGGGTGCGGCCATTGGCCGGAAACAGCCACCCGTCGAGCGGAAACAGGAGGAGGCCGGGCGAAAACGGTCTACTACTCAGCCTCGAAAGGGAAATGCGCCGGGCATCAGCCGAGCGCTTCCACGGCGGCGCCCCACGCTTCCTCGGCGGCGGCGAGTTCCTTTCGCAATTCGCCGTGCCGCGTGAAAAGTGCCGCGTCTGTTGCACCCTCCGGCGTGGAAAGTCGGGTTTCCAGTTCGGAGATCTCCGTTTCCAACTGCTCGATTTTCTGCTCCGCGTCCTTGACGGCTTGCTCCAACTTGCGGCGCTGCTTGGCCAATTCCTTTTGTTCGGCGTAACTCAAAGCCCCTTCCGAGGGCACTGTTGCGCCGGGCGCCGACTGGGCAGGGGATGTTTCGGCGGTGGCGGGGCGATTTCCGGCAAGCGCTGCGGCTGCCGCGACATCATCGACCGACTTTTCACGCAAATAGTCGTAGATGCCGCCGAGATATTCACGCACTTTGCCCCCGCCGAACTCATAGACTTTCGTCACCAAGCCGTCGAGAAATTCGCGGTCGTGACTTACGACAATGACCGTCCCGTCGAAAGCAAGGATGGCCTCCTTCAGCACGTCCTTGGTCTGCATGTCGAGGTGGTTGGTCGGCTCGTCGAGTATCAAAAAGTTGACGGGTTCCAACAATAACTTGATCATGGCCAATCGGCTCCGCTCACCTCCGGAGAGCACTTTGACCTTTTTGTCGGATGCCTCCCCGCCGAACATGAAGGCGCCGAGGATGTCGCGGATTTTCAGCCGGATATCTCCTTGGGCCACACGATCGATGGTGTCGAACACGGTGAGTTCATCGTCCAACAACTGGGCTTGATTCTGTGCGTAGTAGCCAATCTCCACGTTGTGCCCGAGTTTGAGCACACCGCCGTGGTCAATTTGCGACATGATGCACTTGACCAGCGTAGACTTGCCTTCGCCGTTCTTGCCCACGAAGGCTACTTTCTCACCGCGGCGGATGGTGAGGTTGACCTGCGCAAAGACCTGATGATCGCCGTAGTGTTTCTCCACATCATCGCAAATCACGGGATAATCGCCCGAACGCGAGCAGGGAGGAAACTTGAGATGTAGGCGCGAAGTATCAACCTCATCAATTTCGATCGGGACGATTTTATCCAACTGCTTGATGCGGCTCTGCACTTGCACCGACTTGGTGGGCTTGTAACGGAAGCGCTCGATGAAATCTTTGATCTCGGCAATCTCTTTCTGCTGGTTCTCGTAAGCGCGCAACTGACTTTCGCGCCGTTCAGCGCGAAGTTGTACGTATTCGTCGTACTTCACACGATAGTCCACCACCTTTCCGCACGAAATCTCCAATGTGCGATTCGTAACGTTGTTGATGAACGCGCGATCGTGGCTCACCAGAATAACGGCATCCGCATTGCGCGAGAGGAACTGCTCCAACCAGCGGATACTCTCGATGTCCAAATGGTTGGTCGGCTCGTCGAGCAACAACACATCGTGACGGGCCAACAAAAGTTTGGCCAACTCGATGCGCATGCGCCATCCGCCGGAGAATTCTCGTGTGGGGCGCTCCAGATCTTCGCGGTTGAAGCCCAGACCGGTGAGCGTTCGCTCGATTTCTGCGTGATAGTTTTGCGCACCCATCATCTGCAAACGGTCGTTTTCGCGGCTGAAGGCTTCGACAAGCTCCATATATTCCGGCGTATCGTAGTCGGTGCGACTGGAAAGCTCGTCGTTCAGTCGGCGCACGCGGTCCTTGAGCTGATGAATGTGGGCAAAAGCTTTTTCCACTTCGGCAGCCACCGTCGTATCGTCGCTGAGCACCATCACTTGCGGGAGGTATCCCACACTTACATCGCGCTGCACGGCCACGTGCCCGTCGGTCGGCTGCTGAATGCCGGCTAAGATTTTGAGCATCGTGCTCTTCCCGGCCCCATTCTTGCCGACGAGAGCGATGCGGTCGCGCTTGTTGACCACAAAGCTCACATCTGAGAACAGCGCACGGGCTGAAAATTCGACTTTAAGATGTTCTACCGAAATCATATTGGATGCTGATCGTTGTGTCGATCGTATTTTTTCTACGAAAGTGTAAGCGGCGCGACGCAAACGGACATGTTCGCTCACCACTAAGGTGATTTCTCCCTTCGATCGCCGCCACAAAAATGGATAGTCTCCGCGAAGTTACAACTTTTCTTCCGAAGATGATAGCCGATGTCAAAATCACACGGCGATTACACGCACATTTGTTTACGCGCTCCCCCGCTTCGCTCATCTTCTGCCCTGCTTTTCTCATTTTCTTCCCCGTTTTCTTCACTTCGCTCCCTGCTTTTCTCATTTTCTCCCCGGTTTACTCATTTTCTTCCCTGCTTTCATCGGCTCCTCTCCGTCTTCCTCATCGTATACGGCATATAGTTCAAAATATCAGGGAGGTTTGCGGCGTAAATAGCCGAAAAAAGCGGTCCACAACCAGGTTGTGAACCGCTTCCTGCGAAGTCGGAAAGAGGCGACTCGAACGCCCGACCCCTACGTCCCGAACGTAGTGCGCTACCAACTGCGCTACTTTCCGATTTCTTGGAGTCCGAAAGAGACTCCTCGCGAGCTATGCTCGTTTTGATGGTGCAAAGATAAGCATTCCTGCCAACACACAAAAGGAATGCGCTACTTTTTTGTGGTCACATTCACCAAAATCTTCGGATGACGGGGATCATTGGTGATCAACAGGACTTTTCGGCTGCCGCGGAAGCGGTCTACCGCTGTGGAAACTACGATCTTCATTTCCGTAGTCTCCCCGGGACGCAACGTTGTTTTGGGGAGCGAAACGGAAAGGCCGGGGTTGTAGACCTGCAGCATCTTTATTTCCAAAGGCGATTGCCCCTTGTTGGCCAAAAGAACGATTCCTTTGAGTTTCGACTTCCCGTTGAACGCGCCCAAGTCTACGTCTGTTGCCATTTCTGCGAGAGGGGCTTGCGGAGAACTGAGTTCCGCAGCCGTGAAGTTCGGGAGGAGCGTCACCGAGATCCCGAGTTCATTGTCTTTGTTCACGCGGTCGCCGGCAAAACGCGAAAGATACACACTGGATTGGGTGAGTCCCAAGCCGTGCAAGAGGTTACTTTTGAGCGTGACCACCAGTTTGCCGACACGACCGGGGCGAATGGTCGCCGGTTCGGCTTTGGCCGTGAGATAATTGGGCAGGTGGAGCAACTCGGGGGCGTAATCTTTCTTGCCGGCATTGAGCAAAAAGAGCGTCACCTGCGGTTTTTCGCCTCGCTTCACGTCGTCGAACTCAATATTATCGGCCGAGAGGCGGATATCTCCGATCTTATTGGGAAAGTCACGATCATAGTTGATGATTTTCTGCATCACTTTCCCCGAAAAGCGCAGGCGGCGCGCAACACTCTCGGCGTTGGTCGTGACATACACCGACTTGTCGAACGTGCCCAGGGTTTCCGCGTCGAGCGTCACGGTGAGGGTCGTGGTGGCGCCGGGGGCAATCGGGCGCTTGTCCCACGCGGCCACCGTGCAGGCGCAGTCTGTGTAGACGCCCGTCACCAACAATGGCTGATTGCCGGTGTTGCGAATTTCAAAGTGCGCCAAGGCCGGCACTTTCCACATGACATTGCCCAACTCTACTTTGGGCGTCAAATAACGTGCCTTGGGTTGTGCGGCTACTGTGAGGAAACCCACGAAAGAAAAGAAGAGAGGAAGAATATAGCGTAGGGACATAAGGAGCGAAATGAGAGGCGTTATGATTCGAATCTTTAATGAATAGGACAAAGTTAGTCACAAATCAGCAGGCAGCAAAGCAACGTTGTCAAAAAACACACGATGTGGCAACCGGCAGCGGGTCAGAAACCCAAGAAATGCGCGCACAGGAAATAGAGCATCGGCATGAGTAGAGCCGGCAATAGGTTGATGGTCTTACAATCCTTGATGTTCATCACGCCAAGCCCTGCCGCAGCAATGAGCACACCGCCCACAATGGAAACTTCGGAGATCAAGGCATCGGAGATAAATCCCGCCGAGAGCTTGGCTATTCCGTAAATTCCACCCTGCCAGACGAAGACAAACAAGCCGGTGATGCTGACCCAAAAGCCATAACTGGAGGCAACGACGATCATGGTCACCAAATTGAGCGTGGCGGCCGTCATCAAGTAGGTGTTATCGCCCTTGAGTGCGGCCAAAACGGGGCCCATCATGGAGAGCGTGCCGACACAGCAGAACAAGACGGCCGTGGTGATGCCTTCGGTGAGGTTGCTTCCGGTCTTCGACACGCGGCGTGTGGCTTCCTGCATGCGCTCATCGAGACGAAGCACGGTGCCCAACAGTCCGCCCAAAGCCAAACAGAAGATGAATAAGGCGGGGAAATGGCTCTTGGGCATGTTGGTCAGCGCCACATTGACGCCCAGCACCAAAGCGGCCAAGCCCATGGCGGTGTTGAGCACGATGATGTATTTCTCGGTGATGCCGCGTTTGGCCAGCGCGCCGACCGCACTTCCCACCAAAACAGCCAGTACGTTAATCAGTATTGCGATCATTGATGTCGTAGATTTGATCTTTTGGCCAATTGACCAAGTATAGTTTATCGGAAGTGCGGGTAAAAGCGGTGTACAGCCAGCGCAAATAGGCCACCGGATCCATGTCTTCCGGAATATAGCCCTGATCGACGTAGACCTCGTGCCATTGTCCGCCTTGTGCTTTGTGGCAAGTCACCGCATAAGCGTACTTGATTTGCAACGCATTGTAGTAAGCATCTTGTCGAATGGCTTTCATGCGCTCGCGCTTGTTGGCAATGTCGGCATAATCGGCATATACCGATTCGTAGAGGCGCGCCGCTTCTTCGCGCGTGAGCGCCGGTGCCTCCGACTGCAAGGTGTCGAGCAGAATGCGGCATTCCATTTCCCAATTGTCGTAGTCGCCGAAACGCAATGTGGCGTCGGCGAACGTGAATCCGTGCATTTCGTGCACATTTCTGAAACGAACCACCTCGGCAGTGTCGCCGTTGGCGATGAAAGCCATGGGCACGCGTTCTCCCTCGGGGAGCGATTCGGCGGCTTTTACCGTCCAATAGTAATTGTTCTTGACTGCCATCACCAAATCGCCGCGTTCCAACACGTCCTCCCGTTCTAAAATTCGCGAGCGTATGCCGTTGTTGAAAATATTGGCGCGCTTGTTGGTGCGCGTCACCACGATGGTGTCGGAAGTTCCCCACTCCCTGTAACTCTGTTCGAGTGCATCGATGAGTTCGTCGCCGGGCATGAGCTGGGTCTCGGTGCCTTTCGCCACTTCGATCAGGGGCATACCATCCGCATTCACGTAGCGATCGAGATCGAAATCCTCATCTGCCGGCAAAGGTGCGCCCGACAGCGTGCCGATCTGGCAACGCAGGCGCGTGGCATTGCGCAAAACGGCAGAAGCTGAGGCCTGTCGCACCACATCGGTCAACTCGCACATGCGAACATGGAGCCCGTAGCTCTCGAGTACGCTCTTTTGCAGTGCGGGACTCTCTTCTTCTCCCACAGGTGGGAGCTGCGCCGTGTCGCCCACCATCATCAGGCGACAACTCTCGCCACTATATATATATTGTATCAGGTCGTCGAGCAAACGCCCCGTGCCGAAGAGGCTGTTTCCGCCGTTGTTGGCCACCATCGAGGCTTCATCGACGATGAACAAGGCTGATTTCGCCGGATTCCACCCTCGATCGAACTGCGTATCCTCACCTTCGAAAGATTTCTGGCGGTAAATGACGCGATGGATGGTGTGTGCCGGCATACCGGCGTGGAGCGAAAAGACTTTTGCCGCGCGTCCTGTCGGCGCCAAGAGGACAACGGGCCGCTGCAGCCTGCGCCAAACGCGCACCACGGCCGATACCAGCGACGTCTTGCCCGTTCCTGCATAGCCGCGCAGCACAAAAGCCCGGTCGTTGCGCGGGTCGGCCAGGAAACTCCCGATCTCTGCCACTGCTTCTCGCTGGTGGGGTGTGAAATCGTGCGGGAACTCTGCAGCAATGTTCTGTTCGAAAAGTGTTCCTACCGTCATTTGTTCGCTTCCGCCTTGCGGAAAAAAGAGAAGTTGACGGAACCATAGACGCGATGCTCCAAGAAATCGGGCCGCGCCGAGAAATTTTGGTCTTTTCCGTGCTCAAGCACGAACAAAGCGCCGGGCTTCAACAGGCGGCTCTCCATCACGCGATCGGGCAATTCGGGCAATTCGCGCAGGGCATAGGGGGGATCGGCAAAAACGAGGTCGAAAGCTTCGGCACTCTTGGCGATGAAGCGCAATGCATCGGCGTTGAGCACGCGAAAATGCGCCTCATCGCCGCCGGCAGTGCAGTGTTCCACCGCCGCTCGCACGAAGGAAAAGTGTTGGCGGTCGCGCTCTACACTCACCACTTCCGGACATCCACGGCTCAATAGTTCGAGGGTGATGCTCCCTGTCCCCGCAAATAAATCAAGAGCCCGCGTGGTTTCGAAATCAACATACGCACGCAGCACGTTGAACAGGTTCTCTTTGGCGAAATCTGTGGTGGGGCGTGCCTTGAACGAGCGGGGAACTTCAAAGTGCTTGCCCTTGTATTTTCCGGTGATGATGCGCATCAGTTCAATAAATTGGTCAGTAATTCAAATGGAAGTAGAGATAATTCGGTCAGCGGGTGGCCATCGAATTCCGGCGCGGCATCGACACATTCCACCTCCGCCACAAAGGGACGGAAACATGCGGCAACGACCGGCATCTTGTCCGCCCGCCCACAAATGATAAAGGGCGTCGCAGAAAAATCCACATCAAACTGTCGCGCCAACTGACAAGTGAAGTAAAGAACGTCGTCTGCCGTTTGCACGTCGAACGTGTTGAAGGCAAATATGCGGTGTCCCTCGAAATAGGCCACGTCAATTTGCGTCGACCGGCAGTGTACAAAAATTCGTCGCTGGCGGGCCGTCTGTTTGCGCCCGGCCATCCATTGCAACAAACCGCTGAACGGCGAAAAGTAATGCACTTCGCCCAGTTCCTGTTCAATCTCGGCGCAATTTCGCTCCTCTACGCCGAAAAGCAACACACCATTTGACGAAGGCAACATGTCGTAGAACACGCGGCGCGGCGTTTTCGGTGCGCGCCTCCCGTCGAAAACGAATTGATAGACCGTTTCGACAGTAGACTCCTCAAACTCGGCCAAGGGCAACACCGTGGCAGGCGAAAGCACCCCCACATTTACGGATGCGCTTCCCCGATCTGCGCGCCAATGCACGGCCAATTCGCGCACCGCACCGATCATATTGCCTCCTTTTGCCACTTCTCGTCGGTCATAATCGAAGAGCGGAGCAGCTTGATCCGAAGTTGTCGGACGCAAAGTGAGCCAATCGGCATGGTCGTCGGCAAGATAAAGGAAATGCATGGCAAGGGAGTTTTGATGGAGGGGAAAGAAAAAGGCTATTCAGCGCACAAGGAAACGATAGATGGGAATGCCCGCCGCGAGTGCGAGCAACACTCCGAAGGTATCGGCCAGAAAATCGAGCCAATCGCCCGAACGGCAAGTCGTCAGCGTGGCTTGCAGCACTTCGACCAGCCCACCGAACAGCGCAGGCCAGCCCACGGTGAGCAGAAGCAGCGAGCGGTTGAAAGAACGGCGACCCGTTTCCACACGACCTTCGCGCACAGCACTGCGCCGATACAGGGCGCTTTCGCACCACAGCACCCACGCATAACCGCCAAAGAGCAAGATGTGCGTGTACTTGTCGATGAAGCGCACATTTTCGAGCGGCGTTTCGGGAACAGGAAGCAAACACACAACCAGAATGCCCAGCGTCAGCAGAACGGTCAGGCGGAAATGCAAGAAACGGTGGAACATGGCAGCGACAAGATGAAATTAAAAAGCCTTTGAGCCTCCTCGCACCGCGACGGGCGCGAGAAGGTCAAAGGGAATGATCGGGAGAACGAGCGAACTGCGGGAAACAACATCCCGCTGTCCTCGATTCGCCCCTTGTAGATGCCGACTGCCAAACAGCAGTCGGTGAGATTAGTCGCGGAACGAGCGTTCGATGTAGGCAATCACATCGCCCTTCTGCACGTGGCTACCCTGTTTGGCATTGATTTCCACCAATTTGCCGCCCAGTGCCGCAGGGATTTCCAGAATCTTGCCGAAGCCGTTCTCGATGTAGCAGAAGAAATCGCCTTCGTTGTACTCTTTTCCGATGAAAGGCTCGATGGCCTTGACACTTTCGGCGTCGCCACCGATTTCCCAAAGCACGATACCGCTTTCAGGTGCCACGATGGCGTCGGCTTTCGCGTGCTTAAGCGCAGCGGCCTCCTCGGGGGTGAGACCGGATGCGGCGCTCTTGTCCTTGGCCGCTTGGAGATCGGCGAGGAAACGCTTCTTGGCTGCTCCGCTCTTGTAGTCACGATATTGCGTTTCGTGCATGGCGAATTCCAAAAGTTCCTCGTCGTCCTGACCGCGATCCCAGCCGTTCTCTTCCATCTCCTTGATGAAGCGGTCGAGTTCGTCGGGATAGTTCGTTTGCGGGTCTTCGGTGCTGAATTCGTAGCCCTTTTCTTTGGCCAGAGCCACAATTTCGGGTGCCAATTCGCCGGGCAGCTTACCGCTCTTGCCGAGGATCATGCCCCAGATGGCGTTGTCCATCATCGAATAGCGGGGTTTGTCCATCGATTCGGTGAGGAGATTCATCAAAGCGATGTTCTTCACATACTGGCTGAAGGGCGTAACGAGGGGGGGATAACCCACACGCGGCCACACATAAGCCACTTCGTCGAAGAGTTTCACCAAGAGGGCGTCTTCCGAGAGGGGTTCTTCACCCTTCTTCTGGCGATTGGCGTTGATGGCTTCGCGCACACCGGCCAAATCGGCCATCATCGAGCCCATCATTCCGCCGGGCAGACCGCAACCGAGCAGGAGCGACGACATGAGTTTGTTGCCGGGATTGATGAAATAGCCCAACCACTCGTCGATGAACTCCTGCGTGAGTTTGCGCGCCTCCATGTAGGCGTCCATATTGATCTCGGGCACGTCGAAACCGGCGTTCTTGAGCATGCTCTGCACCGAGATCACGTCGGGATGCACCTTACCCCAAGCGAGCGGCTCGATGGCGGTGTCGATGATGTCGCAACCGTTGCGACAAACTTCGAGGATCGAAGCCATCGAAAGGCCGGGGCCGGTGTGGCCGTGGTATTCCACGATCACCTCGGGGTGCTTTTCCTTGATCATGCGGCAGAGTTTGCCGAGCATTGCGGGCTGACCGATACCGGCCATGTCCTTGAGGCAGATTTCGGGCGCGCCGGCTTCGATGAGTTGGTCGGCGATGCCGGCATAATATTCGGCCGTGTGGATCGGCGAGGTGGTGATGCACAGCGTGGCCTGGGGGGTCATGCCGCCCTCGATGGCGTATTTGATCGAGGGAATGATGTTGCGGACGTCGTTCAGGCCGCAGAAGATGCGCGTGATGTCGGTACCTTGCGCGTGCTTCACTTTGTACATGAGACGACGCACGTCGGCCGGCACGGGGAACATGCGCAAGCCGTTGAGACCGCGGTCGAGCATGTGGGTCTTTATGCCCGCTTCGTTAAACGCCTTCGTGAAGGCGCGCACGGCCTCATTGGGGTTCTCACCGGCCAGAAGGTTCACTTGTTCGAAGGCACCGCCGTTGGTCTCAACACGGGCAAAGCATCCCATTTTGACAATGACCGGTGCAATGCGTTCCAACTGGTCCTTGCGGGGCTGGAACTTGCCGGAACTCTGGAACATGTCGCGATAGACAAGCGAGAACTGAATTTTTCTTTTTTCCATATAGGTGGGGAATCTTGTACGAGATGTAGGGGAAAACGGCACACTTTCGCCGTTAGGGTGCAAAATTAGAAATTCTGCGTGATATAGCAAACTGAGTCGGCGAATAATTGAGCGGCAAAGACCGCTACCCCGCGCGCGGCGCACACGCGGTGGGCAATGGAGCGCCATTCGGTGCGCGGCGCTCGCGCTGATCAGCCGTCCGAGCGGCGTCGGCCCGAAGCGCGACGAAGCGAAAGCGCCCTTTTTCGCGCGGGATGCCGTGGCGCCACCCACCGCTGCCGCCCCTTCACTGCGAAAACCTACGCGCTCAACTCAAAACGCCGATGCACTGCGACGCCTCCGCCGGCACTCCACCCGCTCCCCGCACACCGCCGACCACTCGCCCCAACCGTGCACGAACGCCCTCCACCTGCGCCTTCGTTCACTCGCGGCGCGCAATGGCCCCTTCCGCCCGACGAGAAAAACAAGGGGACTCTTTCGCGAAAGCCCCCGTGTTTTCGCAAAAAGCGGGGAACCTTTTTGAAACAGACGGGGACTTTGCATCATTATCCTCGCTCATGCCTCATCTCAGCTCCAACAAAATTGATAAAACAACAAGCTCTCACTCAAATATCACCATCGATGTGTTAATCCGAGGCGGATACAAAAAATTAGTCTCCTTTTTATTTGGTCAACAAGGGAGAGATGTCTACTTTTGCGGTGTACTACAACAGTATTACACCGAAACACTTCACACGATGACGATATGATTGACTTGCAACAACTCCATTTTCGCTACAGCAACAGCCCGAAAGAGGTGCTCAGCGACGTCACCCTCCACCTCCCCGCCGGGCGAATTGTGGGCCTGCTCGGGAAGAACGGCACCGGAAAATCGACACTGATTTATCTCATGGCCGGATTGCTGCGCCCCCAACAAGGGGAGGTGCGACTCGAACAGCGCCCGGTCTGCGATCGAACTCCGGCGGTGCTCGCCGATCTCTTCGTGGTGCCCGAGCACATCGAGCTGCCCTCCATGAAACTCTCGCGCTACGTGTCGCTGCATCGCGACTTCTATCCGCATTTTTCCGATGAGCTATTGCTCGAAAACCTCCGACAATTCGATTTGTCGCCCGACGTCAACTTCAGCACCCTCTCCACCGGACAACTCAAAAAGGCGTATATCAGTTTCGCCCTCGCCACGTGCACGCGCCTTCTCCTCATGGACGAACCGACCAACGGGCTCGACATCCCTTCGAAAGCCCAGTTTCGGCGGGCCATCGCGGCCAGCATGAACGAAGAACGCACCGTGATCATCTCGACTCACCAGGTGCACGACGTGGAAAACCTCGTGGACCACATCGTTATGCTCAAGGAACGCCAGGTGGGCCTCAACATCGACCTCGACGAATTGGGACGTCTGCTGCGTTTTGAACAGCGCGCTTACGGCGAAGACCTGAGCGACGTCCTCTATACCGAGAACTCGCTGGCGGGCATGGCGGTCATTGTCCCCAATCGCGAAGAAACCGCCTCACAGGTGAACCTCGAATTGCTCTTCAATGCGCTGACTCAGCATCCCGACCTGCTGGAACGCGCCGCTCAACTCCAACCCTCAGCCGCACTCCCCCACCATGACTAATTCAACCCGCTTCTCTCCACGCCGCTTCTGGCAAGTGCTGCGTCTCGACTTGGTCGAAGGCACGCAAAGCGCACTCAAACACTACGGATCCGCCTTTCTGGCTTTTCTGGCCTTCCTTGCCATTCCCACTTTTGTCGTTCATCACGCCGACAATCCCCAACCGGAAGAGCTACAAGAAATGGCTTCGATGCTGGGCAGCGAGGGATTTCTGCTCACCTTGTTCTTCCTTTTGGTGAGCATCGGCAACAGTTTCGCCTCGGGACGCTCCTCTCTCCACAGCCGCATGCGGCAATTGCTCCTGCCCGCCTCAACTTTCGAGCGTTTTTGCTCCGCGCTGCTCCGACACACCGTGCTTGCCGCCGTCGTTTTTGTCCTGCTCTTCCTCTGCGCCGACGCACTGACGGCCACTTTGGCCCAAATTTTCTCCGTTCCCTATGTGTGGAGCTCCCCCCACTTCCTGGCAACGATCGCCAACCCCGAAATGGGCGACATCGACCTGCCGCCATCATCGGCACCGGTACTGTTCATGGCCCGATTCATTCCCGCGCTCGTCTATTGCGGGCTGTGGAGCACGTTCCTCCTGGGAGCTCTCCTCTTTCGCAGCAAATCTTTTGTACTCACCGCGGTGATTCTCATTGCCGGTTTCACCCTCCTCTCTCTGCTGGGTACCCTGGGTTTGGTCAGTCTGATGGGCCCCTTCCCGCATTCGTTCAACGAACAGAGCGTCGAACGCGTGATTTTCATTTCGCTTTTGCTGTTCTGGCTGCTGACCTTGGGTTGGATTGTGTTCTGCATCGGCTACAGTTATCGCATGTATGCCCGTGCGCAGGTGATTCCCCGCGGTCGCTTCGGCTTCTAACCCCACTGACACATGAACTTTCGAGACGGACTACCCATTTACCAACAAATAGCCGATCGCCTGATGGACGAAATTCTGGCCGAGAAGTATCTTCCCGACGAGCGCATCCCGGGCGTTCGCGAATACAGCCTGCTGCTGCAAGTGAATGTGAACACCACGGTGAAAGCATTCGACATTTTGGCACGCCAAGGCATTATCTATAATAAAAGAGGACTCGGATCGTTTGTCAGCGCCGATGCGGTCAAGATCATTCGCCGCTTACGTTCGGACGATGTGCTCAACGGAATGCTCCAAGAGCTGGCGAAACAGATGTATCTGCTCGGCATTCCGATGGAAAAGGTCACCGATCGCTTGCAACAACTCATCAACGAAGAGATGGCGACCCCAACTGTCGGTTGATTCACTTCCTCTTTCTCCTGAAGTTTCACCCTTATCTTCCCATTTATCCCTATGAAAATGGTATTGCTTTCCTCCGCACTCCTTGCGGCTGCGTTGATGCTCAGCGCTTCTTGCTTGCACATTCGCCAATCGCCCAACGCATGCTACATCGACAACGAATCGTCTCGCGAAAATCGCACCAATCTCTCTGCCGACTCCGCCAATGCCAACGGCACCTACGCCTACACGGTGAACAATCTGCCGCACTTCGAATCGGTGGACGTGAGCAGCGGCATCATCCTCCGCCACATTCCGACGGGCACCCCCACGGTGACGGTGAGCATGGACCGCAAAGACGATCACCTCGTCCAATGCTATGTGGACGATGGGGAACTGAGAGTGGGCATGGCGTATCACAACTTCATGCGCCAGCCGCATGTCGTGGTCACCGTGACGGGCTATACGCTCTACGGCTACGAGGCAAGTTCCGGAGCCTCCATCCGCGTGGGCGCGCCCCTCAAGTTGGATCGCAGACTCAGCTTCGAAGCCTCGTCGGGCGCCGACATTCAAGTGGACCGAGTCCAAGCTCCGAAATTTAAAGTGGAGGCTTCGTCGGGCGGCGAGGTGAAACTGTACAATGTACTGACGGATCTCATGGAGGCAGACGCTTCGTCGGGCGCAAGCATCACGCTGAGCGGGCGCACACAACGGGCGAAATTCGAAGCCAGCAGTGGTGCCACGGTGAAAGCTGAACGACTCTCGGCGCAACACGCGGAAGCCGAAGCCTCATCGGGCGGAGAAGTGATGTGCAACGCAGCCACGCTCGTGGTCGACGACGACACCACCAACGGAACCGTGCGCAACGTGGCTCGCCAATAAGCCCTCTCTTCCGCTCGTGCCCCGCAGCGCTGATGCACGGCCTGCGGCGACACGAGAGGAGGAGCCATCTTTCACTCATTATCTTATGATACACCTCGAAAACATCCACAAAACCTATGGGGGCGCACAGCCGTTGCACGTGCTCAAAGGCATCAATCTCGACATCGAACGCGGAGAATTTGTGAGCATCATGGGAGCCTCCGGATCGGGGAAGTCGACCTTGCTCAACATCTTGGGCATTCTCGACAACTATGACGAGGGACTCTACACGCTCAACGGCGTGACGGTGAAAAACCTCAGCGAAACGAAGGCGGCTGACTACCGAAATCGACTGATAGGCTTCATCTTTCAGTCGTTTAATCTCATCGGCTACAAAACTGCGCTCGAGAATGTGGCCTTGCCCCTCTATTATCAAGGCGTGTCGCGCAAGGAACGCAATCGCCGCGCCATGGAACATCTCGAACGCCTCGGCTTGGACAAATGGGCCGACCACTATCCCAACGAACTTTCGGGCGGACAGAAACAACGTGTGGCCATTGCGCGCAGCATCATCACGAATCCGCAAGTGCTCCTGGCCGACGAACCGACGGGAGCCCTGGATTCGAAGACATCGGGCGAGGTGATGCAGCTGCTCACCGACCTGAATGCCGAAGGACGCACCGTGGTGGTGGTCACCCACGAGAGTGGTGTGGCCTATCGCACGAAGAAAATTGTGCACATTCAGGACGGCGTCATCGGAAGCATCGAGGAAAACGATCCGAAACAGACGAAACCTTTCGGCGAACTCATGAAATAAACAAGAAGATGTGGCAAGAGATTTTCGCGCATCTGGCGCAAAACAAACTCCGCACGGGGCTTACGGGACTGAGTGTCTCGACGGGAATTTTCTTACTCGTCTTCTTACTCGGTGCGGGCAACGGACTCATCCATGCTTTTGAGTACAATTCGTCGCACTTTGCCGACGATGTGGTCTCGATTGTGCCGGGCTATGCTTCGGAAGCCTTCGAGGGATACAGCAAAGGACGGAATGTGAAGATCGACGACCGGGACTTTGAAAACACGCGTTCGGCGACGCGGACGCAAATCAGCGAAGCCGTGCCAACGATTTACCGGTCGGGACTGATCATGGTGGCGGGCAAACACCGCCTCGAGGGAAGTTTCGACGGCGTGATGCCTGCCGCGGCCGAAATGCAGCGCATTGTGCTGAACGCGGGGCGCTTTATCGACGAAAACGACTTGCGCGAACGCCGAAAGGTGATGGTGATTTCAGGACGCATGGCCGAAGATTTCTTCGGGTCGGCGACGGCTGCCGTCGGGCAGGTGGTGAATGTCGATTCGATGGCCTTTCACATCATCGGCGTCCGCGCCAAGGCCAACGACATGGAGCCCAATAAAGCGCAAGTGCCTTTTTCGACGCTGCGCACGGCCTTTAACGAAGGCGTGACGGTGGGTTCCATCGAACTGCGCACCGATGCCGGCAAGAAAGAGGAGACGATGCGACAACTCGAGCACAACATTCGCAACACCATCGGCCACCGCCACGGTTTTAATCCCGAGGACCAGACGACGCTCTGGATCGACAACAAGGCAGAAGGCGCCAAAGAGCAAAACACCGCCACCCGCATCTTGCGAACCGGCTTGTGGGTGGTCGGACTCCTCACTTTGTTGAGTGGTGTCGTGAGTATTTCGAACATTATGCTCATCACCGTGAAAGAACGCACCCACGAATTTGGCATCCGCAAGGCACTCGGCGCGCGCCCATGGAGCATTTTGCGCAGCGTGTTGGCCGAAAGTGTGGTGATCACCCTCCTTTCGGGCTATGTCGGGCTTGTGGCCGGCATAGCCGCCACGGAATGGATGAATTATGTGAGCGGAAAACGCACATTGGAGGTGATGGATTCGAAGTTTTACTTCTTCCTTAATCCCACAATCGACCTAAGTATCGCTGTCGGCGCCCTGACTGTGCTGCTCATCGCGGGACTTGTGGCCGGCTTCTTCCCTGCAAGAAAGGCCGTTCTCATCAAACCTATCGTGGCTCTCAACGCTAAATAACTCAAGATCATGTTCGATATTGACAAATGGAGGGAGATCTTCCAAACGCTGATGCGCAATAAATCGCGATCTCTCCTAACGGCTTTCGGTATCTTCTGGGGCGTGTTCATGTTAGTCCTCCTGATGGGAGGCGCAAAGGGGATGAAAGCCATGATGCAAAGCAACTTCGAAGGTTTTGCCCAGAATGCCTATTGCGCGGCCCCCGAGAAAACCACCAAACCCTACGACGGGCTTTCGTCTGACCGCATGTGGTCGTTCGAAACGGGCGACCTTGACGTCTTGCGCCGCCACATTCCGGAAGCAGCCGTGGTGACGCCCGTGATTTTCAACAGGACTGACTTCAAACACCGCGACTGCAAAACGCAAGGCACCGCCAAAGGAGTGAGCCCGGACTATGTAGCCGTCGAAAACCCCAAACTTTCTCACGGACGCTACATTCAAGAGGCCGATCTCCGGGACTGCCGCAAAGTATGTGTGCTGGGAGAAAAAATGGCCTCCCAACTTTTCCCGAACGATCGCAATCCGGTGGGAAAATACATCGAGATGCAAGGCATTTATTTCCAAGTGGTCGGCATTTCTTCCCTCACTTCCAACGTCGGCGTGGGAGGACCGGCCTCGAGGTCGGTCTACATGCCCTACACCACCCTACAACGTCTGCTGGGATGCGGAGACCACTTCGACATGTTGGCGCTCACCACACGTCCCGGGCACACCGTATCCTCGATACAGCGGAAGATTGAGTTGGAAATCAAGAAGCTGCATCGCATTGATCCCAACGATCAGCAAGCTCTCATGAGTATCAACGTGGAATCTATGTTCCAAATGATACAATCGCTGTTCGACGGCATCAATATCCTCGTGTGGATGATCGGCATCGGCACGTTGCTTTCGGGCAGCATCGGAGTTTCGAACATTATGATGGTGGTGGTCAAGGAACGCACCACGGAAATCGGCGTCCGCCGGGCACTCGGCGCGCATCCGAGCCACATTCTGGTTCAAATCCTCACCGAAAGCGCTGTTCTCACCCTCCTGGCAGGCCTCACCGGCATTGTTTTCGCCGTTTTGATCCTTGCTGCGGCCGATTCCGGCATCGGATCGAATTTTCCCTCGCTGGCTCCCGGCAGTTTCCTCATTTCTTTCTCCATGGCCATCGGCTCAGCACTGGCACTTTCTGCGCTGGGAACCGTGGCAGGTGTCGCGCCGGCGCTGCGTGCACTGGCCATAAAACCGGTAGATGCCATGCGCGACGAATAAAACTTCAGCATCGGGCGCCGCGCCCCCACCGTTTCACCCGACACACGCGCGCTGCGTTCTCGAACAAGGCTTTGTCCGCCTAGAATCGCGCTTTGCCTCCTGCAAGTCCCCCTTGCCCGCCGCAAACGACGCGCGCTGCGCTCCCCCTCACCCCTTATCTCATTTAATTTGTCGCCCCTCCTCCGACAGCGCGCGCGACGCTCAAAAGCAATCTCCCATCCAACGCTCGCTTTCGCGAACGAAAACCTCAATCACAATGAAAAAGATCTTCAAAATCCTCGGCATCGTGCTCCTGGTTGCCGTCTTTGTCGGCACATTTGTCTTCCTCTATCAGAAATCGCGCCCGGAAGAGCAACAATTTGACGTCATTGAAGTGACGCGCGCCGACATTCATCGTTCAACCATCGTCACCGGCACCATCGAACCGCGAGTTGAAGTAGACGTCAAGCCGCAAATCTCCGGTATCGTGGCCGAAATCTACAAAGAAGCGGGGCAACCCGTGCAAAAAGGGGAACTCATTGCGCGAATCAAGGTGGTTCCCGACATGTCTCAGCTCAATAGCGCCGGCAACCGCGTGAAACTCGCCCAACTCGCCGCGGCGCAGGCTCAACGCGACTACGAACGCACGAAAAAACTCCATGATCAGCAACTCGTCTCGACAGAAGAACTCGAAAAAGCCCAACTTGCACTTCGCCAACAGCGAGAAGAGCTGGCCAACGCCAACGATGCGCTCAAAATCGTGAAGGAAGGCGTGAGTGCCTCCATGGCGGGCTACTCCACCACCATGGTACGCTCGACAATCGACGGAACCATTCTCAACATCCCCGTGAAAGTCGGCAATTCCGTCACGATGAGCAACACTTTCAACGACGGAACGACCATTGCCACCGTGGCGAACATGAACGACCTCCTCTTCAAAGGCAATATCGACGAAACCGAAGTGGCCAAGCTCCGCAAAGGCATGGATTTGTCCATCACCGTCGGCGCTACCCCCGATGTGCGACTCGCCGCCCGCCTCGAATTTATCGCACCGAAGGTAAGTTCCGGCACAACAGGCAACCAGTTTGAAATCAAAGGGGCCTTGTTGCAAACCAAAGGCACCACACTTCGCGCGGGCTACAGCGCCAATGCCGAAATCATTCTCGACTCTCGCTCGCAAGTCATCGCGCTTCCCGAATCGGCCGTGAAGATCGAAGACGGCAAGTCGGTGGTCTACGTGCAAACCGGTGGCAAAGACTCGCAAACCTTTGAGCGACGCGTCGTGCAAACCGGCCTTTCCGACGGCGTGAACATCGAAATTCGATCCGGCCTCCGGGTAGGTGAGCGCGTGCGCGGCAACGAAATCAATCAACAGCAATAATCGTCCCCTCCTCATGAAACTTCTGCTTTCTCTCTTCGCATTCTGCGCGGTGGCCTCCCTCTCGGCCCAGAAAACCATGACCCTTCGCGACTGCATCGAGCGGGCACAGCAGCGCAACATCAAGGTGCAGCAAGCCGATCTTGCGCGCCGGCAACAGGAAATCCAGTTGGACGATGCGCGCAAAGCCATGTTGCCCGAAGTCGGCGGGTCCGCCGGCGAGAATCTCTCCTTCGGCCGCGGACTCACCGCCAACAATACCTACGAAACCCGCAACACCAACTCAACGTCATTCTCCGTTTCGGGTTCCATGCCCCTGTATACCGGCGGACGCATCGCCCACCGCCGCAAACAGGCCGCCCTCCAACTGCAAGCCGCTGGGGCCGATGCGCAACGCGTCGCCGAGGAGCTCCAATTACAGGTGGCGCAAGCCTATTATCAAGTGCTCTTTCGCATGGACCTCATCGCGCAAGCACAGACCAACCTGCGCAATACGCTGGCCCAAGAGGAGCGAATGGCAGCACAGATCCGCGCCGGCCGCTTGCCGGAGGTCGATTTGGCTCAAGCCCGGGCGCGCACGGCACAAGATCGCCTGGCCTTGGTGCAGGCAGAAAACGACAAAATGATAGCCCTGCTCGAACTTTCGCAACTGCTCGAGTATCCTTCGCCCGACAGTCTCGCGGTGGCGCCGCCCGCCACCCACACTTTACCTGCCGTGCCGGGCAATCCGGAAGAGATCTACGCATTGAGTCTCACCGAGCGCCCGGCCTTGCAAGCCGCACAGCTGCGTTCGCGAGCCGCCGACGAGCAAATTGAGCTGGCACGGGCGGGCATGCGCCCCACCCTGAGCCTGAATGCAGGTCTCGGCACCAGCTACTACCACACTTCGGGCATCGACAACGCCGCAATCGGCCGACAACTGCGCGACAACTTCTCGCAAAACATCGGACTCTCGCTGTCTGTGCCGCTCTACGACCGACGCGCCACCCGCAACAGCGTGGCACAAGCCCAATTGGCGGCGACCAACGCCCGTTTGGACGAAGAGGAAGCCCGCAAATCGCTCTACAAGGAGATTCAAAGTGCCTACTACGCCGCCGTGACCTCGCGCCACAAATGGGAAGCTGCGCAAGTGGCCGACTCCGCCGCCGTGACCGCCGCACAACTCGCACAGAAGAAGTACGAAGCCGGCAAAGGCACCTACGTAGACTACGATGAGGCGCGCAACAAACAGACCAATGCCGCCGTAGATCGCATCACGGCCTACTACGAAGCGCGCTACCGGCAAGACGTGATGGACTTCTACGCAGGGAAAATGCTGAAATAACCGCCCAACTCGCCCGAGTGAACGTCCCTATGCCCCTGTGAAAGTGGCATTTCGACGGGAAAAGCGTGGGAAAACGGTGGGGAAAATCCCCAGAACTCGCTCCAAAACCAAACAAAGCCCCTTCGGAACTGCAAAAACAGAAAAAAAGTACTACCTTTGTAAGCACGAACCGGCAAAACGTCCGCACTTTTGCAGCGTGGCGCCCAGTAACCCGATATTTCTTAACATTATAATCTCCTCCCCATGAGAGTTATCATCGAACCGGACTACGACAAGCTGTCACAATGGGCAGCCGACTACGTTGTCAACAAGATCAACGCCGCTCACCCCACGGCAGAAAAGCCTTTCGTGCTCGGACTCCCCACCGGATCCAGCCCCATCGGCATGTATCGCGCCATTGTTCAGGCCCACAAGGCCGGCCGCGTGAGCTTCAAGCACGTGGTAACCTTCAACATGGACGAATACGTCGGTCTGCCCGAGGAACATCCCGAGAGCTACCACTCGTTCATGGCCACCAACCTCTTCAATCACATCGACTGCCCGAAGGAGAACATCCACATTCTCAACGGTAACGCCAAAGATCTGGCAGCCGAATGCGCACACTACGAAGAGATGATTCGCGAGTTCGGCGGCATCGACCTCTTCCTCGGCGGTATCGGCCCCGACGGCCACATTGCCTTCAACGAACCCTTCTCTTCGCTCACCAGCCGCACGCGTCAGAAGACGCTCACCACCGACACGCGCATCGCCAACAGCCGATTCTTCGGCGGCGACCCCGAGGCTGTGCCTGCCACCGCCCTCACCGTCGGCGTCGGCACCGTGATGTCGGCCAAAGAAGTGCTCATTCTCTGCAACGGCCACAACAAAGCCCGTGCACTCCAGGCTGCCATCGAAGGTCCCGTGTGCCAGGCCTGGACGATTTCGGCCCTCCAGCAGCACCCCCACGGCATCATCGTCTGTGACGAAGCCGCTTGTGAGGAAATCAAAGTCGGCACTTACAAGTATTTCAAGGACATCGAGAAAGACAATCTCTGATCTGACTCCCGAACCTTCCCCCTCTCAACACGTGCGTCCGTGTCGTTGTCTCGCACACCGACACCGACGCACGTTTTCTTTCACGTTACGCCCGGCCCCTCCCCTTCTTTCCGAGCTCAACGTCACCTCTCCGTCTCATGCACCCCGTACACATCATGCCCAAGCCGGCCGGTTCGACCTGCAACCTGAACTGTGCCTATTGTTACTACCTTGAAAAACAAAAACTCTACGCGCAATCGCCCAAACAAGAGATGAGCGACGAGACCCTCGAGCGATATATCCACGATTACATCGCCATTCAGCCCGGCGACGACGTGCTTTTCACCTGGCACGGCGGCGAACCGCTGGTGCGCTCGCGGGCGTTCTACGAGAAGGCGCTGGCGCTGCAACAAAAGCACGCAGCCGGCAAGCACATCGACAATGCCCTGCAAACCAACGGCACGCTGCTCACCGATGACTGGTGCCGATTTCTGGCCGAGCACCACTTTCTGGTGGGCATCTCCATCGACGGCACCGAAGAGATGCACGACCGCTACCGCCTCTCGCGCTCGGGGCGCGGCACCTGGCGGCAAGTGATGCACGGCGTGGAACTCCTGGCGCGACACGGCGTGGAATGGAACGCCATGGCCGTGGTGAACGACTTCAACGTGCGCCAACCCCTCGAATTCTACCGCTTTTTCAAGCGCATCGGCTGCGATTTCTTGCAGTTCACCCCCATTGTCGAGCGCTTCTACCGTCATGCCGACGGAAGGTTGCTGGCTTCGCCCATCGAGGGGCTCACCACCGCCGAAATGGCCCCCTTCAGTGTGGGACCGGAAGCCTGGGGCGAATTTCTTTGCGCCCTCTTCGACGAATGGGTGCGCCACGATGTGGGCACTTTCTTCGTGCAACTGTTCGATGCCACGCTGGCCGGATGGATGGGCGTGCCGGGAAGTCTGTGCACCATGGCCGAAACTTGCGGACACGCCACCGCAATGGAACACAACGGCGACATTTATGCCTGCGACCACTATGTGTTCCCGGAATTTAAGCTCGGCAATCTGCACGAAAAATCGCTGGCCGAAATGGTTTACAGCCCCGAACAGCGCCAATTCGGAGAGAACAAGCGCAAAGCCCTCACTCCGCAGTGCAAAACGTGCGAATGGCGCTTTGCCTGCAACGGCGACTGCCCGCGAACGCGCTTCGTCACCGACGCAACCGGACATCCCGGCCATCCTTATCTCTGCGCCGGATGGAAACGCTACTTCGAGCACGTGGCACCCTACATGGATTTCATGAAACGCCAGCTGATGGTCAACCTTCCACCCGCCGCCGTGATGAAAGCTGTGGACCGCATTGAGGAGGAACGCGGGCGCGGCTAAAAAACGCGAAGCTTTCGCGCAAAATCGGGGGGCTTTCGCCCCAAACACCGCAGGTATCAGCATATACCTGCGGTGTCTTTTGTGGCCGATCCCTTGTGGGAACGCGAACTTGGGCTCTGCCCGGTAATGCCAAGGGCATTTACTACCTTGTTGAGCGAGGAAACGCGTCGTTCGGCTTCACCTATGTGCATCGGGTTCGCACAGTCGGGCTATTCGAAATGAACAATCGACCGCAAAACACGAAACCGCCACTCTCGAATGGAGAGCGGCGGTTTTGCGTTGGAGGAAGATGGCGCTCGCACGGCGGCGGGGCATTGCCCCAACGGAGGGGGTGCAGCGATGGCGCTGCGATTCAACGTGATGGGGACGAATGGGGCGGGAAAACCTGCTTGGCGCCGTCGACGGCAATGACGGTTCGGAGTCGGTTGGCGTTGTAGCGCGGCGAAAAGAGGTCGAGCTCGGGGCGCGTGTAGGGCGTTTGGATGCCGAGCATCGAAACGAGGGTGTTGGGCAAGAGGTCGGTCATGACCGGTTCGCCCTGCGCTCGAAGGATCTGATCCCAGAGTTTCGGCACTTCGCGGCGCAGAGACGGCGACATGTAGACGAGGAAGGGCACGCGCACGACGTTTGCGGGCAGGGTATTGCCGGCGTGGCCTGCGAAATCGGGATGCGCGGGGTCGTCGAAGAGCGTTTCGCCGTGGTCGGAGACGTAGATCACGATGGAACGGGAGTGACTGTAGTGTTTGATGATGTCGGACACTACGCGATCATTATATAATACGGAATTGTCGTAGGCGGCGATCTTCTCCTTCTGCCCCGGCGAAAGGGAGCCGGGGATGTCTTTGGCGGTGAAGCGCGCAAACGATGCGGGATAGCGGTTGGCGTAGCCGGCATGCGAGCCCATGAGATGGACGACGGAGAACAATCCGCCGGGGCGGCGATGGCGCGGAGACAACTGCTCAACGGTGAGCAGATGGGGGAGGAGGCATTCATCGTAGAACAACGAATCGGACAGAAACATGTCGTTGGTCTGGTGCAAACGGTAGGGATTGCCCGTGAGGGTATCGGCGGCGGAACCGAACAGCTGCTGCACCGACCAGGGACCTCCGCTGCATTCCTGGTTGGTGACCCAAGCGGTGGTGAAACCTCCGTGTTTCATGACGGAAACGAGGTCGGGGTATTCGTGCCACTGCTCTTTGTCCTGCTCATTGGTGTAGAAGGTGAGTACGGCTTGGGTGGAGGCGATGGTGGCATTGGAGGGACTGACGGCATCAGTGAAGACGGCCAGCTCTTTCTGCGCATGGAGTTGGTCCAACTGAGGGGTGGTGGGCAGGGCGTAGCCGTAGCAGTGCATCGAGGCCGCGCGTGTACTTTCACCCAAAATGAGTACGACGTTGATCGGTTGGGGGATGCCGGTGTTGAAGTGGCCGGTGACAGTTTTGGCGGCGGAGGCGTGCATGTGTTCTCGCTGGGTGGTGAGGATCTTTCCCAGGCGGTAGGTGCGCACTAAGCCCCACACAAAGCGGTCGGCAGTGGTGGTGCGTGCCGGACTGTAGCTCCAATGCCAGTTGCGATAGCGACCTGCCGACAGTCCGAAGCCCAGCACGAAACAGCACAAGCCGATAGCGGCAATGAACCGGCTGCGTAGGGTGGACAAGGCTTTGCTCAATGCCCAAGCTGCTCCGCACATCACTGCGGCGGCAAGCAACAATTTGGGCAGATGGTGGGACATGGCGGAGAGGAACTCCAGACTTTCGCGGGCGTCGGTGCCTACAATGACTTTGCTCATCTCGGGGTTGTAGACGGTGTCGTAGACCCAGAGCAATAAGAATTCGCCAAGCGTCAACAAGGTGGCGACACTGAGCAGCAAGACGCAACAAAGACGCCGCAACCAGGCCCATTTGATCGTGCCGATGAGGAAAACGACCAAGAAGGCCCAGCCTCCGGCTTCCAACCACAGAATGGGTTGCGAAAGGAGGGCTTCGCCCAGGGTGTACTTCGCACTATCGAAGACCAAACGGTAGAGTACAACTTGGGAGACCGCCAATTCGAGCAGGACGACGTAGGAGATCAAAAAACGGTAGCCGGCGGGACGTGACAAGATGGTAGAAATCTTAGAAAACGTCTGACGAAGCAGGCTAATGAGAGGGGTGAGGAAAGAAAAAGACTTCATGGGTAGCACAGAAATTATAAGACTGACCACAAAAGGAGGGGGAATTCATCGTTGCGAACCGTCATTTCGATGACGGTGATGGGCGATGGCGTCATGCGGTGAGCGATTTTCCCCAACAAGCAGTGCCCAATGGAGCACAAAAAACGGCATAGGGCAACGCAGCCTGTGCCTAAAAATCGCAATGAACCGAACAGGCGCCTCAACCATCGGCACCTGTCGTCGACGCCTCGCCATCGTGCGGGGAGGAAAACGTACGATCCGCAGGACAAGCTTCGAGAGCGGTGGGCTCAGTCGGCGATCCCAATCGCGCATCGACCTGCTCGCAATAGGAATAAGCGGAGAGGATCATGAGCATACCGGTAGAGGAGAGCAACAGGGGGTTGGTTCCTGCGATCAAGAGGTAAACAACGTAGGTAAAGAAGACGCCTTGCGTGAAGGAATCGCTGCGATGGCGGAATAAGCGCACAAGGGGATAGGCAAACACGCCCAAGATGGGAAGCGACAAGAGGCCATAATTGCGCAACAACTCGAGGTACGTCCATTCGGTTTGCAAAGTCATCTCATGGAAACCTTCGGTATAGAAAGAGGTGGCCGGGCCTTGACCGATAAAAAGGTACTCCGGATGGTCGTTAAACAGTTGCCAATAGGATGGCAGATGTCCGAATTTGATAGCATTAGAGGCCTCGCCTTGCTCTGTGACCAGCAGGAAGATGAGAAACAGAAAGGCGAAACCGATCAAGCCCAGCAGTGGGTAAACAAAATACTTCGCACGGCGGCCCTGCGAAACGGTGTTGACAATAGCAATGCCTAACAAACTGAAGGGAAGGAGCATGCTGGCGCGTGTGCCACTGACCAAAAAAGCGGAAGTGACGATGAGGGCCAATAAGATATTGAGCCAACGGCGGCCTATTCCGTGCAGCATTCGGTAGTACAGGAGGAAAGCGGAGAACGCCATGCAAATGAGCGTCTTGTAGTACATGCCGAAAAACGTAAAGCCCAAAATGTGACGGTGGGTCATCATGATGAAATTGTCGTGGGCCTTGACAAAATAGAAGATGGCTCTCTCGTAGACGGGACTTTGCAGCGTGAAACCAAAGAGCACGAGCAACAATGTTGTCGTGAGAAGCGTGGGCAATAAAGAACGGCGGACAAAATCGTAGTTGCGAATGTAAGGCAAGAGTGCAAGCGGTGCGATGTTTTTGAACGTTCCGGCCAACATCTCGTTGTCCATGGCGTTTCCTTGCATTTCGGCCGATAGATAGCCGAGCAACAGGGCTGCCGCTATGATGAGAATGTGCGGAATATAGCTCAGATCGGGCTTGAAACGCACCACACTGAAGAACATCAACAGGGCGAAAGTGAGCTCCTTGGCGTGGAACAGCGTATTGGTGGGGTCGATCATCACCACGGCAATAAAAAGGAACAAGAGGAAATGGCCGACCATTCGCAAAAAGAGGTTCATACGCGCACTTTATTATAGTCCCATCGGGGAAGACGGGTTCTCAATGGCGAGACCGGCCAAAAAGAAGCTTGAAATAGAAATAGGCTCCGGCACCGGTGATGGAAAGAAACAGGAAAGCGGCAAGGATCAGTGCCTTCTTCGGCGCCGTAGGACGCAGGGGCACGTAAGCATCTTCCACGACTGTGAAAACGGGCGTGCGCTCTTGAATCTTCGCTTCGGCCATCTGTACCTGTTGCTTCATTTGTGTGTAGGCATTGAAGGCGTTTTGCATTTCGTTTTCCAAGTCTGTGAGCTTCGTTTCATACGATTTCAACTCGAGATCTTGGTGTGAATCGGCGTATCCGGCATATTTTCGTTGAGCTTTTTGGTATTTTGCACGCAATTGTTTCTCGAGTGAAGAATAGTATGCGAAGTCTGCACGTGCCTTATTGGTACGATATTCTGTGATGAAGAGTTGGAGGCGCTTACGCGCGGCATCTGTCATCATTTTGGCCACCAACGGATCTTGAGAGGTACAACTGAGCGTGACAACATCGGTCTCCTTATTTACATCACAATGGATGCTACCCCGAATCCCTTTCACGACTTGCTCTTCAGATGCGCTGAGTCGATTGGGGTCAACGCCGGTGCTGGGGAAAGAGGCTTTGCTTGGCTGATCACCAAATAGGGATTTGATGGCGGCCACTGCGCCTCCCAGAGCCTTCGTCCACCACGGTGTGCGCTCCTCGACTTGGGTAAACTCGACGTAGGTCTTGTAATTTTTTCCTTTGATGGTTTGCACGGGTGTGTGGAGCAAATCTACCAGGAACTTATTGGTGGAAACGACGTCGGGATAGAGGTTGGGACTGATGGCATCCTCACCAGATCCGAGATCGACACCGGCCATTGAAGCCAAGGCACCCATGCCACCATTCAACTTCTGCTCTCGCTGCGATTCGATGGCGAGACTCATCTTAGAAGTGTAGGTCTTAGGGATGCTGAAGGCTACCCCCAAACCTAAAGCGAGACCGATCACGGCAGAGAAGAGAAAATACTTCTTTTTCTCTCCCAAATAGCGGAGCAACGTGGGAAAATCAAACTCGTTCATAAGAAGCAAAACCTTGAATTAAGAGACTTGGGAACGCTTACGGCGCACGACGGAAAGAATTTGTCGCCCCTGTTCGGGGAAGACGTAGAAAAGCAAAAGACAAGCTCCGCACAGAAAAACGATTAGCTGTACAGACAAAGCCGAAAAGTGAGTGGCAAAGGGTAAACCTGCCAAGTAGACCAGCAAAGCTAAGAGTGCGGAAGCAAACACGGAGGGGATGAGCGACCGAATTTGCCAAGGCAAACCGAAGTTGAGTAAATTCAATCCTCCGAAATACCCATAGACGCAAAATGAAAAGAGACCAGCCAACACTAAGCCCCAAAGCATATAGACAAAACCCAGATAAACGCCGAGTCCAATGACGATGATGGAAAATAGTATCCGGACGATTTCAAGACGAAGGAACAATTTGCCATGGCCAAAAACCTGCAAAATATTCTGATGCAACACGACTAATGGCTGAAAGACCACCGATATGGCGAGAATTCTCAAAATGGGGACGGATTCTATCCACTTTTCTCCTATTAGCACGACAATGAAATGATCGGCCATGGCGCACAAGGAATAAAAAAAGAGGCTTCCAAGAAAAGCAGAGGTGACCAAAAGCTTTCGATATGCTTTTGTCAACTTACTCAAATCCGTGCTGCATTCGGTAAGTACGGGGAGCGAAACGCGCTGCAATACGAACGCGAAATTCATGGCTATGAGAGAGGAGAATTGATCTGCACGGGTATATAAGCCTAATCGCCGAGGGGTATAGACTTTGCTGATCAGGAAATAGTAGAGATTGTTGTAAATGTTCGTGAGTAAGGAAGAGAAGAGAATACGCGAACCGAAACCGAACAATTCGTGCGCTGAGGCTGAAGAATAATGCAGCTTGGGAAAAGATCGCACTAACAACCATAACACGAAAGCATAGAGCAACTGGCGCAAGAGTTGCTGGGTTACGAGAGACCAAATCCCAAAGTCGTTGAACACCATCCACACGCCGACCAATGCACTTACCACTCCGGAACTTAAAGAAGCTACGGCTTGGGTACGGAAATCCAGCTCTTTGGTAAGACGAACCTTGAGCACGACGACAGACGAAGCGAATATAACATTCGTCCCTAATACGCGAATGACAGGAGTCAGTACTTCGCTCCCATTGAAGCGAGCTATTAATGGAGCGGCAAAGAAGAGTAGCGTATACACGACAATGGCCGTCGCCATGTTGAGGAGAAAAGTCGTAGAATAATCCTCCTCACTGATTTTTTGCTTACGAATCAGCGCATTAGAGAAACCTCCATCGGACAATACGAGCGAAATCGTAACTAAGACGAGAGCGATACCTACGATTCCGAATATTTCCGGCGTAAGCTGACGCGCCAAAAGGATTCCCACGAGGAAGTTGATCCCCGTGCCCGAAAAATTATCGATCAGCCCCCAACCAAGACCTTTGGCAAAGCGCTTTTCTAACGACTGCATTCAACTATTCTCTTGAAAGATAATTCTACCCGATCAACATTATGTTTACTTTTTGATCACATTGACTACAATTGCAGTAAGCGTAACGACACTCATCAAGACGGACACGAGTTGCGTCCAAGGGAAGGGACCACTCTTTGGTTTGGCCGGAACCACGATATTACAGCCCGGCTGAATGTCGCTCGAAGAACGAACGCGGCTCACCATACCATTCATTTGCGTGGCAAAAGTCTTGCTCTTCTTCGCACGCAAACTGAAACCGCCGCACTGATCGACGTAATATGAAAGGGAGGCTCCGGGTTTGTAGGTCAACGTTGTGGGATACATCACTTCGCCACTCACACTCACTGTATTATTGTATTGAGGAATGACCAAACGATCGCCGTCACGCAAAATGACGTCCCAGAGATCACTGCCCGGATGCGCCAAAGCTTTGTCCAAATGTATCGCTACATTGTTGTGATCGCCTACTTCGATTTTGTGCAAGTCGACCGAATCGTTCATCAACACGATTTTCTTCAATTCTTGTTGCTTCAATCGTTCGCTATCTGTAAGGGGGCGCTCGAGTACTGCGCCTTGCAAGTAGGCTTGCTGGGTTTGTCCTCCCGCTGCTTTGACGAGATCAGACAAACGGTAGTCCTTTTTGGTGATGACATAGGTGCCGGTAAACTGCACCTCACCGGTTACCTCCACATGCTTCTGCTCAATATAGCCGGGCGAGGTGCGCACATAGACTTCGTCGAAGGGTTGAAGGGTGAAACCGGGGCGGCCATTGACCACAAAACCGTCTTTCACGCTAAAACTAAAGAACTGTGCCACATCGTTTCCCGAAGCCATCGCTCTGCGATCTCGGAATCGTCGTGCGACATCGACCTTCGCAATGCTGGCTTTGTCGGTCAAACCACCGGCTTGCTCGATGAGTGCTTCGATGCTTGTGCCCGATGCATAATCGTAAGTGCCGGGATAACGCACTTCACCTTTGATCGACAAGGTGAGCGCTTCGTTGGCTTCCTTGCGCGAAGGGATAAATACCACATCTTCTTTCTTAAGCACCTCGTCTGCTTCCTGGTGCGAAAGGATGGCCCCCACATTGAACTCCTTGACTTCCAGTGTGCGATCGGCTTTTCGGCGATGGATGATGCCACGGTTGGTAAAGGCATCTTCACTCAAGCCGCCTGCCGCCTCGATGAGCTGACGTACCGACGAAATGTTCCCGTCCATCTGGTATTTACCGGGGCGCATCACAGCACCACGGAGTTCTACCAGGTTTTTGTATCGATCCAAGACAGAATCTACACAGACAGAATCGGCATCACGGAGCTGAAATTTGCCACGTTCGAAGTCACTGAGAGAGTAAATACTCTTTTCTCCTCCCGACTTGCGAAAGAGCGTCACATTACTCTCGAACGCGTCGCCCGTAAAGCCGCCGGCATACTTGATCAGCGTGCTTACACTTTCCGTTCGCTTCATTTCGTAGCGCATCGGACGCTTCACTTTACCGGTAACGTCCACAATACACTCATAAGGACCGACCACAATCACATCATTAGAGGTCAGTCGAACATTGCCATGCAAGTGTCCGTTGAGAATAAAGTCGTAGATATCGACCGTCGAAATCAATTGACTGTTGCGATACACCTTAACATCGCGCAAAGTACCGATATCATTGATTCCGCCTGCCGCGTAAAGAGCGTGAAATACGGTCGAGAATGCCGAAAGGGTGTAAGTTCCGGGAACTTTCACCTCTCCCATCACGTTGACCGTGATCGTTTTGGTCTGGCCGACAGTCAATTTCACCTGCGATCCTCCGAATCGCGCCCCTAGTGTTGAGCGCAATCTGGTATTAGCTTGTGCGACTGTCAGTCCACTCACCTGGACCGGTCCAAAACCTTCCAGGTTGATCACGCCTTCCGGTGAGACAGTCGAGGTGTATTGCTTTTGCGAAGCGCCCCAAACGTCCACATAAACGGCATCGCCGGGCCCTAGACGGTAATCGCTGGGAGTGGCGATGTTCATCTCAGGCTCGAACGTCAGCTTGTTATTATTAAAGATGTCGCGCCCGAAGACTTTGGTCTTCAGGTCCTCCTTCTTCTCTCGTATGTCAAAACGGCGCAAAGAATCTTCGGGCATGAGGAATTCAAGCTCACGACTCATATCGCGAAAGTCTTTATCCTCCATTTGTTCTTGCTCATAGGGAGAAAGTCCTTTACGATTCGTCTTGTCACTTTCGCGCTGCGGGAATTCCCTATTTTTCTGCGGGCTCTCCACTTTTTTCCCTTTGCGAAGTCGCTCAACTGTTTTCCCACTTATGCCGGAAATATTCTCCGCACCGACTACTTCCTTCTTTTGTTGCGATTCGTAATTGCGACGAATGCGACGAATGCGCTCTACGGTCACCCCACGTTCCATGAGTTGAGTGACGATCTGCGCAACAGACCGTCCGTCGGATTTCGCCTTGACGTAAAAATCCATGATCTGCTGGTCGGTCATCGCGCTTTGTGCATGCACGATGTTCGGCACCATAAGTGAGAAAACAACCAGCAGGAAGAGGGAATATATCCGTTTCATTTTCAATTCATTTCTAGAAGAGCTTGCACTCAACTGACATTATTGCGCAGAAGCGAGAAGAATGTTTGTCTGATGATGCTCAGATCTCGTAAAACAGAGGCATGATCCATGTATGCCAGGTCCATTTCGAGACGACGGAGCATTTTTTCCATCGTATCCGTGTATCCATTGTAGATGGCTGCCTCCGATGTGATGCCGGGTCGCATGGCATACAGTTGAACATAGCGCGGATCGTGCTGCAAAATCTGATCGATGAAGAATTTTCGCTCCGGGCGGTAGCCCACAAACGACATATCACCGATCAACACGTTCCACAATTGCGGTAATTCGTCGAGGTGATGACGCCGCAAGAAACCACCGATCGGAGTACAGCGGCACGTATCATCAATCTGCGTAAGTTGCGGTCCGTTTTCTTCCGCATCTACACGCATAGTCCTGAATTTGAGAATTTTGAACGGCCGTCCGTTCTTCCCTATACGCTCCTGTCGAAAAAAGGCAGGACCGCCGGAAGTAAACCATTGCAAGAGGATGATCACCAGCAGTACCGGCGATAAGAAAACCAACGAGAACAATGCCCCGATCAAATCAAATGCTCGCTTAGCGCACCGTGCCGACAGCGACGGAATCGCAATCGGAGCAGCAGTCGCTTGCACAGGCATAGCTTCATCAAGAGGAGACACAACAGGAAACGAGGTATGCATTCGTGGAAATGTAGAATTTAGAGGCACGTACAAGGACGTGATTTATATTCTCAACGCTCGAGGACTCATTTTATTGCATTTCGAACGTAAAGAATAACACTATGCGCAAACTTGTCCGACATCCAATATAGAACGTCGGACAAGTTCCGGCTCATCGAGCCGACTATTTCGCATAGCTCACCGAACGCGTTTCGCGAATTACGGTGATCTTCACCTGACCGGGATAGGTCATTTCGTTTTGAATACGCGTTGCAATATTGTTCGAAAGGTTTTCTATTTCCTTGTCGTCTATCTTATCTGCACCCACAATGACGCGCAGTTCGCGTCCCGCCTGAATAGCATAAGTCTTGACTACGCCGGGATAACTCATCGCAATGTTTTCCAGATCATTGAGTCGCTTCACGTAAGCCTCGACAATTTCACGACGGGCACCGGGACGGGCTCCCGAAATGGCATCGCACACCTGCACAATCGGAGCAATGAGCGAAGTCATTTCCATTTCATCGTGGTGCGCGCCGATGGCATTGCAGATATCGGGCTTCTCTTTGTACTTCTCTGCGATCTTCGCACCATAAATGGCGTGAGGCAGTTCGGTTTCTTCGTCGGGTACCTTACCAATGTCATGCAGCAAGCCGGCTCGCTTGGCTTTCTTCGGGTTCAAGCCCAGTTCCGCCGCCATGATACCGCATAGGTTGGCCGTTTCGCGCGCATGTTGGAGCAAGTTCTGCCCATAAGACGAACGGTACTTCATTTTACCCACAATACGGATCAGTTCCGGGTGTAAGCCATGGATACCGAGATCGATCGCCGTGCGTTTGCCCGTTTCGATCACTTCCTCGTCGACTTGTTTTTTGACCTTGCTCACGACCTCTTCGATGCGAGCGGGGTGAATGCGTCCGTCTGAAATCAGATTGTGCAATGCCAAACGCGCCACCTCACGGCGAACCGGGTCGAAGGCACTGATCACAATAGCTTCGGGGGTGTCGTCGACCACGATTTCCACACCGGTTGCGGCCTCGAACGCACGAATGTTACGACCTTCGCGTCCAATGATGCGTCCCTTTACGTCATCATTCTCAATGTGGAACACCGTCACACTGTTTTCGATCGCAGTTTCGGTGGCCACACGCTGAATGGTTTGAATCACGATGCGCTTCGCCTCTTTGTTGGCGTTAATTTTCGCCTCATCCATGATTTCGTTGACGTAGCTCTGCGCACGAGTTTGCGCTTCTGCTTTCAGACTCTCGACAAGATGATTGCGTGCTTCCTCGGCCGAGATACCCGAAAGTTCCTCGAGTTTGGCAATTTCTCGCTCGTGCATTTTGCCGAGTTCCTCTTCTTTGCGCGCCAACAGCTGCTCTTGGTTTTTGAGACGGCCTTGCTGCGAATCGAGTTCCTGCTTGCGCCGATTCACATCCTCGTGACGTTGGTTGATCACCATCTCGCGCTGCTTGAGCTTGTTCTCCGATTGGAGAATGCGCTGGCTGCGCTGCTGAACTTCTTTCTCGAGCTCAGCTTTCTTGTTGAGAAATTTCTCCTTTACTTCGAGGAGCTTTTTCTCTTTGATCACTTGTGCCTCTTTCTCGGCTTCATCCAGCTGACGTCGCAGCATGCCGGTAAGCACATATCTAAATAGAAGATATCCGCCGCCCACACCGATGGCGATGCAAACAAGGGCGACGATAAGGAGGAATAGGTTCATTGATGTAAAAAGTAGGTAGGCATATTTATAAGCGTAGGCGCATCCTTCAGTTTTCGGTCACCTCGACGGGTTGACCGAGCGCCTCTTCAATTTCGTCTTTCAATTTGCCGATCGTTTCGGCAAAAGGCGAAGTATCGGTGTTGTTCTCCAGTTCAATGACCCGGTAAGCCAAATCGATCAAGACGGTCGACTCGTATTTCTCCGGTGACTGGTGGGGAAAAGTGGCACGATATTGATTGAACAGCTCATTGATGAGATCTGCTGCGTCGCGATAGTTTTTCTCCTTTGCGCGCTCGATGGTGATTTGCAACGGGCGGTTATTCACGTGCAACTGTATGGAGAGTTTATCGGTATATTCTGCCATGACGCTTACAAAGTGTAGACGGTTAGTAATCAAACGTTGAGCATTGCGATGCACTTATCCACCTCACGGATGAGCTTCGCGATGCGTTTCTGGGCCGAAGCATTTTCCCCCGAACTAATTTCGATCATTTTGGCTGTTTTGAGATTGGCATACTCCTGCGTGAGCGCATCGAGCTGCGCTTTCAATTCCTCAATTTGCCGATCACGCGCACTGATCTCTTCCTGCAATTGGCGATTCCGCTCGGAAGCGTCTCTATACTGCAAGATCAATTGACGTGTGCGCGTCTCAAATAGCTGTAGGGTTCGTTGTTCTTGTTCGGTCATGCGTTGCAACCCGCGAGGGCGATTGATACAAGCATTTATTCGTCGGCGGTAGCGTCGGCTTTCGGTTCTTTCTTTGCGAGAATCAGGACATGATAGGCAAATTCAGTCATCCATTTTTCAGAATAGCCCAACTTCTGGCTGTATTGTCGTACACTCATCACCGATTTGCGCACGGCTTCATCCTTCCAGCTGTTTTTCGTAAACACGTCACGCACGGCCTTCTCGGTGAGATTGCGCAGCACGCCTTTCAGAAAGCTGGGAAGTCGGAATTTCCAGTTGAGCAAGTTGCCCATCAGCATCATCAACTCCTGCGAGAAGTTTTGGAATTGCAACAAATAGGGCTGCATATCGTTGACTTTCCGGCAATTGCGTTTCACGCTGCTATCGATTTCGTCGAAGAATTCTGCCGGCATGCCGTACAGTTCGTTCATCATCGTCCGGCACTTTTTCTTTTCGCCCGGACCGATGCGATTGTTCACCGTAGGCACTTTCAGCGTCTGCTTAAACACCCGCAAATCGGGCAGCATTCGCAGATCGTGCAAACCAAAATTGGCTGCCAAAACAGCCTGATAGTAAACACGAATGAGGGTCATAAAATCTTCGGTTCCGCCCACGCGCCAACCGGGAGCGCGCTTGTCAGTGTCTTTCCGACCGAAGAATTTCGAAAATATTCCCATTGAGCATTTGGGTTGAAAGAGGATAGACCTCTTGGGTTCGTATTGAATTTTGAAGCGACGCCGCCTGCTATGAGCAAAAAATGGGGCGTCTATGCAAAAGTAACATTTAATCTTCGTACGACCAAAAGAAGTGCGAACCAAATATATAGGTTTCGTCAAAACGTCGTTTAGCTCGCCAACTTTGCCTTTCAGAATCGGGGGATACGCTCCGGGAAAAAACAGCCAATTTCCCTCTTTTACTCATCCGTCGCGCACTTCAACTCTTCGCTCTCGCTGCGCCGGACAAAGACGCAAAGCTGCATTCCGAAAAAGCCAACACACGCACAAAGGGAAATATTTCTGTTCATCACTTTCTGGGCTCATTCGCTGCCCTTATCCGACGATAGAGTCAGTCAAAGGGAGCTGTACACGATTGTGCGAAAAGTCGGATAAAAAGCTGGGAAGAAATACTCGACTTCCTCCGTCTTTTCTCTTTTTCTCTCCGCTTTTTTCAGAGAACAACGCCACCCATCGATCGGTTTCTCGAGGAGGAGACACCAAATACCTATGACAACAGCGCAAACACGCTCACAAGAGAAACTGCACCCGACCAACACTCCTACGCAAAAACAAACGACGGCACGACCAGTCGATGCCGGTTTTGCGCACAGCCGACCGCCCAACTTGCGTGTAGCTCCCCCGCCCCCTCCGTTTCGTTCGCGCACAAAAAAACAGCTATCCATCTTCCGATGGATAGCTGTCAGAAAGGATGTGGGCGCTGAGGGATTCGAACCCCCGACCCTCTGCTTGTAAGGCAGACGCTCTGAACCAGCTGAGCTAAGCGCCCAATCTGAGAAGCTTTTGTTCTCGATTGCGGTGCAAAGATAAAAACTCTTCCGCAGTTAAGCAAGCAACGGAGCAAAAAACTGGAGACTTTCTTCATTTTTTGCTCCGCAACGTCGCAATCATTCGGGGAAATAGTGCAAGATGAGGATCGACAGGCCCGCTCCCCTCCTCGTCACAGGCTACAAGCGGATGCGGAAAGTGCCCAGTGGGAGACCCGCCGCGTTCACCACATTACAAGTGGGAAAGGGTTGCCAGCCGTAACGCACATAGCAGGGTTTCGCCACTTCCGACGAGCGGAGCTGCACCTTGCCCTCTGCATCAAGCTGAACGGTGGCCGGATAGAACAATTCGTCGGCACCGGCAATTTCAAATCCGCGCAGAGGTTGTCCGTCGCTGCCGTGCAAACCTTGCGCCTCACGCAGATCAAGTTCCACCCGATCATCCTTCACTAATGACTGCTGCCCCACTTCGGGCGAAACGGGCGTAGCGCTTCGCCCGTAAGTATGGCGCAACATCGATTGCGCGAGCCGTTCGCCCACCGGCCGTTTGTAGGGAGGATGCACATCGTGGCGCAATCCCAAATCGGAGGTCACCACCATTTGGGTGGCGAAGACACTACGCTGCGCCAAGCGCTGTGTGTCGCGCAGCCAAGGCCACGACGGTCGTTCGATACCCGAGAGCTGTACGATGTAGAACGGAAGACTGATATCGCCCGTCCGCATTCTCCAACTTCGCGCCAGCAGATCGAAGCGCCACGAATCGGGGTTGTGCGCATTCGATTCGCCCTGGTACCAGGCCACTCCGCGTAACGGAAAATCCAAAAGCGGAACCATGCCCGTCTCAAAGCAATAGGCGGGATGATAAGGATGGCGACCGCCGGGACGACGCGCGAGGTTTTTCGCCGCACGCCCGCGCACCCAGTCCATCACGAAGTCGTTGTTTTTCCAATGACGCAACACCTGCGGATAGTATTCTTCAAGTGTCGGCCGATCGATCCACGACTCGATGGGCGTTCCGCCGACGGCATTGCAGATCAGGCCCACCGGCACACGGAGACTATCGCGCAGCATGCGCCCCATGTAGTAAGCCACGGCCGAGAAGTCCGCCGCACTTTGGGGAGAGGAGGCCACCCAGCGCGAAGGACGGTAGTATTGCAAGCGCGATACGGAGTCGACTGCCGCACTATCCCACTCCACGTTGTCAGTTTCCCAACGCGGTTGCATATGATAGAGGCGCAATCCTCGATCGGCCGCCTTGGCAATGTCGCGAGAAGCGTCGGCGGCTTGTCGCAACTTGAACGCCATGTTCGACTGCCCCGAGCACAACCACACTTCGCCGACAGCGACATTACGATAAGTGAACGTTCGGCGAGCGGTCGAGACGGTGAACGTCGTACTGTCCACAGCCGTAAGCGCAGGGATACGCACATTCCACACACCGCGCGCATCGGTCACGCCGCGTGCCAGTTCTTTACCGCCCAAACGCACCACCACCGTTTCGCCGGCGTCGGCGGTTCCTTTCAGATAGAAGGAAATGTTGCGCTGCAACACCATATTATCAGCAAAAACAGCCGGCAAACTCAGCCCCCCGTAGCGCCCTGTGATGCCCGAATAGGCCACTTTCGCCAAAACCTCTGCACCACGCGCGTCGGGATGCACGGCATCAGGCATCCAATCGGGGTGCGCAACCAAAGGCGCGTAGAAATCGATCCACTCCACATGAGCGATGTCGGCTACTTGCTGCACGGCCTGCGAAATTTCCTCGCGCCACTTGCGCGTTCCGCTGTCGAAACGCGGATGGTCTACGCCGATCGGGGTCAATCGCGCCACGAGAATGCGCACATGGGGGTTGACAGCGCGGAGAGAATCGATGAATGCAAGATAATCGGGGATGAATTCATCGCGATAGTTCGGCCAGTTGCGCGGATCGGTGTCGTTGATGCCCAAATGGATCACCGCAATATCGGGACGAAATTGCAACGCGGCACGAAATTCCGGCTGGTCGAAATAGGGGCGATGGCCATGACGCAACAAGGTCGCACCGGGTTTGCCGAAGTTCTCCACTTGATACCCCTTGCCGAGCAAGCGTTGCAACACCACAGGGTAGGCATTCTGCTCGCGGTTGGCCACTCCGGTGCCGTAGGTAATACTATTCCCTACACAAGCCACTTTGATGGTGCGGCGTGCGGACAGGGGGAGCAGAAAGAGGAGAAGGAGCAACGAAAGAAGTAGGCGTTTCATGCTGCGAGAACATTAGGGTTAAAGTAGAATCTGCAGGAGAATGGAATCCTTGTGCCGACAAAGATAGCGAAAAGCGAAGAGAGAGTGGCAATGGCTCGGGGCTTTTTCGTATTTTTGCAACGTACTCATCATAGACAGTCCCTCATCATGAAGAAATTTGCCAAAGACCTCCTCGTCGAACGCGCGGAAATGCTCCGTGACGACTATTTGTTGTTGCACCTCCGCGACCGGGACCACGAAATGCCTCCCATCCTTCCCGGACAATTCGTGCAAGTGGCCGTCGAAGGTTCGCCGACAACGTTCTTGCGCCGTCCCATTTCGATCAACGACGCAGATGTCGCCGACGGAACTTTTGATCTGCTCATCCACTTGGTCGGCGACGGCACACGCGCTTTGGCCCATTTGCAAGCAGGCGATCAGCTCAATTGCCTCTACCCGCTGGGAAACGGCTTTCCCGTCCCACCCATCGAACAGGGCGCACGCCGGGTGCTGCTCGTCGGTGGCGGTGTAGGCACTGCCCCCATGCTCTACTATGGCCGCACCCTCCGCGCAGCGGGACACACCCCCGTGTTTCTCCTCGGTGGAAGATCTGAACGCGACCTTTTGCAACGCGAGCGTTTCTCGGAAATTGGTCAACTCTGCTGCACCACCGAAGATGGTAGCGCCGGCGAACAGGGTTTCGTCACTCAGCACTCGGTGTGGAACGCGCAGCAATTCGACTTGGTGGCCGCCTGCGGACCGGTGCCGATGATGAAAGCGGTCGCCGCACTGTCGCGACAAAAGGGGTATGCCTGCCGCGTTTCGCTCGAAAACATGATGGCTTGCGGCATCGGCGCCTGCTTGTGCTGCGTGGAAAAAACCACCAAGGGCAACGTGTGTGTCTGCACGGAGGGACCGGTATTCGACATCGCCGAACTCACCTGGCAATAAACACCACATCGACAACCGTTTCCGCGAGAAGCACCTCATCGCGTCGCATCGGTACCTCCCTTGCCCTGAGGTGAGCGCCCCACTCGCACCATGCACGCCGCTTCCCGCGCCCCACCGCGGGCACCGCCCGGAATCACGGCTTACCCCCCGACACTAAGATCACCTCCGACTCATTTATCTCTTTACGATGGCACAACTCGAAGTACACCTCGGCAATCTCTCTCTGCAAAACCCGGTCATGACCGCCTCCGGCACCTTCGGCTACGGAGTGGAATTTTCCGATTTCGTCGATCTCGACCGACTCGGCGCCTTCATTGTGAAAGGCACCACCCTACTCCCCCGTGAGGGCAACGACTATCCGCGCATGGCCGAGACCGCATCGGGCATGCTCAATTGCGTTGGCCTGCAAAACAAAGGAGTCGACTACTTTGCCGAGCACATCTATCCCCGCCTCACCGACATCCACTCGCACGCCATCGTGAATGTGAGCGGTTCGTCGCCCGACGACTATGCCGAATGCGCCCGCCGCATCGCAGCGCTCGACCGTATCCCCGCGATCGAACTCAATATTTCCTGCCCCAACGTCCACGACGGGGGCATGGCCTTCGGCGTGACATGTGCGGGTGCCGCCTCCGTTGTGAAAGCCGTGCGCGCCGCCTATCCCAAGACCCTCATTGTCAAACTTTCGCCCAACGTCACCGACATCGCCGAAATTGCGCGTGCAGTCGAAGCCGAAGGCGCCGATGCCGTTTCGCTCATCAACACCCTGATGGGCATGAGCGTCGACATTGAGCGCCGCGTTTCGCGGTTGAGCATCGGCACCGGCGGACTTTCCGGCCCCTGCGTCAAACCCGTCGCCTTGCGCATGGTACACCAAGTCTACAAAGCGGTGCAAATACCCGTTGTCGGTTTGGGTGGGATCATGAACGCACGCGACGCCATCGAATTCATGATGTGCGGCGCCACAGCCATCCAAATCGGCACCGCCAACTTCATCGATCCCGGAGTCACCATGAAGGTCATCGACGGCATCCACACCTGGTGCGATGAACACGGCGTCAAAGACATTCACGAAATCATCGGAGCAATCCGATAAAACTCCCGTTTCCCTTGGTCGTTCGACGCATATAAACTAACTTTGCCGAATCATCATCTTTGGATAACGAACTTAGTATCTGCAGGAGTGCCCAGGGAATTTGCTCGTCGGAAGGCGTGCTCCCTTGCGAAAAAACGAAACATCGACTCTCGCCCCACTCATGCGAGCACCGAGTTCCCCTCTCAACACCCGAAACAACATAACGATCAGTTACGATGATAAAGATAACCTTTCCCGATGGAAGTGTCCGCGAATACGAAAGCGGAGTCACCGGGCTACAAATCGCCGAAAGCATTTCGCAGCGCCTGGCACAAGAGGTGCTCTCCGTCGGCGTGAACGGACAGACCGTTGAACTGAACAGACCCATCACTGAAGACGCCGAAATCGCCCTCTACAAATGGGAGGACACCGAAGGCAAACACACCTTCTGGCACACCTCGGCTCACCTCATGGCAGAAGCCATTCAGGAACTCTGGCCCGGCACCCAATTTGGTATCGGTCCCGCCATCGAAAACGGATTCTACTATGATGTGATGCCCCCCGAGGGTGTCGTGATCCGCGAAGAAGACTTCCCCAAGATCGAAAAGAAGATGCTCGAAATCGCCCAGCGGAAAGAAGCTGTGCAGCGCGCTGCCATTTCCAAGGCCGACGCACTCAAATTCTTCGGCGATCGCGGACAAACCTACAAGAACGAACTCATTGCCGACCTCGAAGACGGCCACATCACCACCTACACGCAGGGCAACTTCACCGACCTCTGCCGCGGACCTCACTTGCTGAGCACGGCTCCCATCAAGGCTTGCAAAGTCATGGCCGTGAGCTCCGCCTACTGGCGCGGCGATGAGAAACGTCCCATGCTCACCCGCGTCTATGGCATCACCTTCCCCAAGAAGAAGCTCCTGGACGAATATCTCGCCCTGCTCGAAGAAGCCAAACGCCGCGACCACCGCAAGATCGGTAAGGAAATGGAACTCTTCATGTTCTCCGACCTCGTGGGTAAAGGCCTGCCCATGTGGCTCCCCAAAGGCACCGCACTGCGCCTGCGCCTCGAAGAGTTCTTGAAGAAGATCCAAAAGAAATTCGGCTACCAACAGGTCATCACGCCGCACATCGGATCGAAGAACCTCTACGTCACTTCCGGCCACTACGCCAAATACGGCAAAGACTCCTTCCAGCCCATCACCACGCCCGAAGAGGGGGAGGAATACTTCCTCAAACCCATGAACTGCCCGCACCACTGCGCAGTTTACGCCTGGAAACCCCGCTCGTACAAGGACCTGCCCCTGCGCATCGCAGAATTTGGCACGGTCTATCGCTACGAACAGAGCGGTGAACTTCACGGTTTGACTCGTGTGCGCGGATTTACGCAAGACGACGCACACATCTTCTGCCGCCCCGACCAGGTGAAACAGGAGTTCCTCAACGTGATGGACATTATCCTCATCATCTTCAAGGCACTCAAATTCGACAACTACGAAGCGCAGATCTCGTTGCGTCACCAGACCGACCGTTCGAAATACATCGGCTCGGAAGAGAACTGGGAACGCGCCGAACAAGCCATCATCGAAGCCTGCGAAGAGAAGGGACTCAATGCCCGCGTGGAATACGGTGAAGCCGCGTTCTATGGTCCGAAGCTCGACTTCATGGTGAAAGACGCCATCGGCCGCCGCTGGCAGCTCGGAACGATTCAGGTGGACTACAACCTGCCCGAACGCTTCCAGCTCGAATACACCGGCGAAGACAACCAGAAGCACCGTCCCGTGATGATCCACCGCGCCCCCTTCGGTTCGCTCGAACGTTTCGTGGCTGTGCTCATCGAGCACACCGCCGGCCGCTTCCCCCTCTGGCTCACCCCCGACCAGGCCGTGGTACTCCCCATCTCCGACAAATACAACGACTACGCACAGCAAGTGCGCGAACGCCTCGAAGCGCTCGATGTGCGCACCCTCGTCGACGACCGCAGCGAGAAGATCGGTCGCAAGATCCGCGACAACGAAATCAAGCACATCCCCTTCCTCCTCGTCGTCGGAGAAAAAGAAGCTGCCGATGGTACGGTCGCTGTGCGCGAACAAGGCAGCGACGGAAAACAAGAAGTCATGACCATTGATGCTTTTGCTCAGCGTGTCAACGAAGAAGCGAAAGCACAATTGGGAAATTACTAAACGTGACTTGACAAAACTAACAAGCCCAAGCGTGCAGACTAAAAACGATTGGTCGTGACGCGCTTCGGCTCAGAAGATTGGTTATTTGAATAGCCGGACACTGCGAAGTGTCCGGCTATGTTTTTTCTCTCTCACGGGGTTGTTTAGTCATTCGCCCCAGTGAAGGAGGGTCCCCACCCTCTCTCTTCCAATGCTCACAAGGTCTGAAAAACACGAAAGAACCCCTCTCCCGATTTTTCGAAGCTGCTCCCGAAACGCACAAGACTATGCGACGTCTCGCGCACAGCACCGTCGCAGTTCGATTCTCGGTTTCACGCGTATTCTTCTGCAGCTTCGACACTGCACATGCAGCGCGCCTCCTCCCGTCGGCGCGCACCAAGTGTACTCCTACTGTCTTTGCCGACGGCACACGAAAAAACGCGACACTCACCACAGGGGAGAGTGTCGCGTAGAGGCGGGGTGGATGCTGTCGGCAGGCGACAGCTTCACCACATCGTCAGTTTAGCACTGAGCGAGCTTGTTGTTCGAACCGAGCACGTTCACGATCTTGTGCTCATAGAGCTTCTGCATGTTGTCGCGAGCGGGTCCGAGGTACTTGCGGGGGTCGAACTCACCGGGCTTCTCAACGAAGACCTTACGGATAGCAGCCGTCATGGCCAGACGAGAGTCGGAGTCGATGTTGATCTTGCAAACGGCCGATGCGGCAGCCTTGCGGAGCTGATCTTCGGGGATACCCACTGCATCGGGGAGCTTACCGCCGTACTTGTTGATGGTGTCCACTTCTTCCTGGGGCACCGACGAAGAACCGTGGAGCACGATGGGGAATCCGGGGAGCTTCTCTTCGATAGCGGCGAGCACGTCGAATGCGAGGGGGGGAGGAACGAGACGACCGGTCTTGGGGTCGCGGGTGCACTGTTCGGGCTTGAACTTATAAGCACCATGGCTCGTACCAACGGAGATGGCGAGCGAGTCGCAACCCGTGCGTTCTACGAATTCGATCACCTCTTCGGGCTTCGTGTAGTGGCTCTCTTCGTGAGCAACTTCATCTTCCACACCGGCGAGTACACCGAGTTCAGCCTCAACCGTCACATCGTGAGCGTGAGCGTATTCAACGACCTTCTTGGTGAGCGCGATGTTCTCTTCGAAGGGAAGTGCAGAAGCGTCGATCATCACCGAGCTGAAGCCCGAGTCAACGCAGCTCTTGCAGGTTTCGAAGCTGTCACCGTGGTCGAGGTGGAGGCAGATTTCGGGATGCTCGCAACCGAGTTCCTTAGCGTAAGCCACAGCACCCTGTGCCATGTAACGAAGCAGCGTGGGGTTGGCATATTCGCGTGCGCCCTTCGATACCTGAAGGATCACGGGGCTCTTTTCAGCAACGGCAGCCTTGATGATGGCCTGGAGTTGCTCCATATTGTTGAAGTTGAAAGCGGGGATTGCATAACCGCCTTTTACGGCACGGGCGAACATTTCGCGAGTGTTCACCAGACCGAGATCTTTGTAATTTACCATAACTATATGAGTTAGAATATTGAATCGCTTGTTGTAGGCGCCGCTACTCAACCACTGCGAGTCAACTGCGCTACTGCACTACAAAAGTACAATTATCCGTTCGATACGCAAAGCTTTGCCCCACTTTTTTCGCGCATAAATTGTCGCCTTGTGCTCTTCACTGCGATTGAAGCGGGAAAAGCCGCCCGGGCGCGCAGTCGAAACTGCTGCGGCAGGGGGCGCAGCGTGGGCAGGGGGATCATCAGGGTGAAGGTTTTTGCTCGCGCGCGTACGCATTACGCGCGCGTCAGGCACTTTTCGTTTTTTGCCTTCACCGCTTCACCCACCCGGTCTAATCGCGATGAGCATCAACCGATTAGGGGTGAAGGATTTGTTCATTCACCTTCACACTTGGCGCCCCCCCTTCGTGCGGCACGGAAAACACATCGCGATGGGGAGCGGTGAACTGAAATTTCCGACAGAGATCGAACCTTCACCCTCAACATACTAACAATCAACACATTGCGAATATCAAAGAAAATGCAGTTTTCCCCTTATCTTCACCCCTACCCAACTGTCAATCATTAAGTTGCAGCACATCGGTGAAGGCAAAAAACGAAAAACAGCGGATGCGCGCGCGAAACGCGTACGCGCGAGGCGGCTTCTGCTTCACCCCTTTCGGGGGTGTGGCGTCGCCTAACGGCGAAAGCGAAAAAACTGGGGAGAAAAGACGGAAAAGCCTCCGTCGGTTTGTCAGCGATTCCCTACTTTTTCGTCCTGTCTTGCGCTTACACTTCGATCCACGTGGTGTCGGTGCCCGTGGTGTCGGCAGGAGCGGCGGTGTGGGTAGCGTGGGGAATCACTTGGTCGACGGCGGCGGAGAACACCGATCTGAACGGCGCATAAAGTCGCGACGAGGCCGTGCGCTCTTCGTTGAGAATGCCGAGGGCACTCATGGCCGAGAGCAGGCAACCGAGCAGGATCGAGAACTTCACCAGCGAAACGGCAGCGCCGAGTGTGCTGTTGAGCCAACCGAGATGCAAACCGCGCAACGTGCGGGTGAGCAGATTGGCCACGAACCCCAACACAATGGGGACGAGAATCCACAACAGCGCGAAGGCAATGAGCGAGGTGAACATCTCAGAACGGCTGCCCGAGACGCTCAGGTAACTGCCGAACGAGGCATAGCAGGTGGCGGCGATGAACAAGCCCACGAGGTAACCCACCGTCGAGCTGATTTCGCGCACCAAACCGGCGCGCCAGCCGGAGAACAAGCTCCAGGCGATGACGAGAAGAATAAAGATATCGAGCATAGGATGAAAGGAATAGAAAAATTGATCACTGAAAAAACGGGCCGTGCTGTGCACTGATCGTTTCCGCCGCGAAGACGGCATCGGCTCGTGCGCAGGGTGCTACGCCTTGGGCGGGATGAGCAAGACGATCATTTTGAGCGCAAAGTCGAAAAACACCATGCGCGCATTGACGTTTTGCGCAATGTCTCGCCGGGCAGAAGTCAATTCGGCTGCAATGCCCATCACATTGGCTTCGTTGACGAAACGGGCGAAATTGCGCGAGAACTCCTCTTCGCTCTGCGAGAGGTAATTGAGTTGGGGCAGACGAAAATTGTAGACGAAATTCTCTCGAATGAGCCGCAGGGCGTAGTCGAGGAAGGCCTTTTGGCGCTCGCGCCCCCAGGTGGCCATGCGCTCGGCCCAGGCGTACATTTCCTTGATGTCGCGCAAATAGCATTTGCGCATGAGCAGCACGAACATGTCGAGAAACTCCTGTTCGTCGTGTCCCACGGTGAGTTGCTTCAGGGCTTGCGTGTAGCTCCCGGCCGCACGATGGGCCGTGCGGCCGGCATCTTCGGCAGATAGTCCGCGGTCGCGCATCAAGGCCTCGGCAATCTCTGTTTCGGTGAGCGGTTTGAACGCCAATCGCTGTGTGCGAGAGAGGATGGTGGCCAAGAGCTGCTCTGGGTGGTCGGAGCAGAGCAAGAAAAGCGTCTGGCGCGGGGGTTCTTCCAAGAGTTTGAGCATCTTGTTGGCACAGGTCACATTCATCAACTCCGGCAACCACATGATCACGACTTTGTAGCCCCCACGCGCCGAAACGATGCTGACTTTCCGCAGCAGTTCGTCGCTCTCGTCGGCGTAGATGCAAGGCTGCTGCTTCTCGATGCCCATGCGCTTGCCCCACTCTTCCAGGTCGAAATAGTCTCCGTCGGTGAGCATTGCGCGCCACTCGGCAATCCACAAATCGCTCACCACGCGCGAAGTGCTTGAGGCATTTTTGGGGCGAATCACGGGAAAGGAGAAGTGCAAATCGGGGTGGGCATAGCGTGCCACCATGCGGCACGAGGCGCAGGTGCCACAAGCGTGCGCCTCCTCGCCGGTGCCGGCCGGTTGTTCGCAAAGGAGCAGCCGGGCGAAATCGAGCGCGACCGCCATTTGTCCCGCTCCCGACGGACCGGCAAGCAGCAGGGCGTGCGGCAACTGGTGGTGGCTCCACATGTGGCGGAGTTGGCGAACAACGGCGGTTTGAGCAATGACTGACATGGTTAGAATGAGATAGGACTGGGAAACAATGCCTGCAAAAGTAGCGTATTTTTTTGAGATGTGGAGCGGCAAAGCCCACGGCGTCGGCGTTCGACGGCAAAAGCGGCGCGGGAAAGCGCACCACACAACGATTTTCACACGATAAAACGGTGCAATCCATCAGGTTTTTGTATTTTTGCCGAGGAAAGTAGCCCGCTGCATCGTGCACACACGCACGGCGCGGCGTCTACGCATGATTTTCTGAACACACATACCATCGATAATGGCCAAAGAACTGAAAGACCTCACCAAACGCAGCGTGGACTATTCGCGCTGGTACAACGAACTCGTCGTGAAAGCCGACCTCGCCGAACAATCGCCCGTGCGCGGCTGCATGGTGATCAAGCCCTATGGTTATGCCATCTGGGAACGGATACAGCAAGCACTCGACGCCCGTTTCAAAGCCACGGGCGTGCAAAACGCCTACTTCCCCCTGCTCATCCCCAAAAGCTATCTTTCGAAAGAAGCGGAGCACGTGGAGGGATTTGCCAAAGAATGCGCTGTGGTGACCCACTATCGACTCAAAACGAACGAAGAAGGCGACGGCGTAGTGGTGGATCCCGCGGCGAAACTCGAAGAAGAGCTCATCATTCGCCCCACCTCCGAAACCACGATCTGGAACACCTATCGCGGTTGGATCAAATCGTGGCGCGATCTGCCCGTGCTGTGCAACCAATGGTGCAATGTGATGCGCTGGGAAATGCGCACGCGTTTGTTCCTCCGCACGTCTGAATTCCTCTGGCAGGAAGGACACACGGCACACGCCACCCGCGAAGAGGCCGAAGCCCGCGCCAAGCAGATGCTCGACGTCTATGCCGACTTTGCCAAGGACGTGCTCGCCATCCCCATGGTGCGCGGCGTCAAGAGCCCCACGGAACGCTTTGCCGGAGCACTCGACACCTACACCATCGAAGCGATGATGCAAGACGGCAAAGCGCTGCAGAGCGGCACTTCGCACTTCCTCGGACAGAACTTCGGTAAGGCCTTCGACGTGAAGTTTGTCGACAAAGACAACAAGGAACAATATGCCTGGGCCACGTCGTGGGGCGTGTCGACCCGCCTCATGGGTGCGCTCATCATGAGCCACAGCGACGACAACGGTTTGGTGCTCCCGCCCCACGTGGCACCGATCCAGGTAGTGATCGTGCCGATTTTCAAAAACGGCGAAGAGGAGAAATTCAACGCCGTGCTCGGCGAACTCGCCCAACGCCTCGAAGCGAAGGGCCTGCGTGTGAAATACGACAACGCCGACAACAAGCGTCCGGGCTTCAAATTCGCGGACTACGAATTGAAGGGTGTGCCCGTGCGTCTGGCCATGGGCGGCCGCGATCTCGAAAACGGCACCATCGAACTCATGCGTCGTGACACGCTCGAGAAGGAGACGCTGCCCTTCGAAGGCATCGAAGACCACGTGGCGCAGTTGCTCGAAGAAATTCAGGCGAACATCTACAACAAGGCGCTGCAACACCGCGAGGCTTGCACCTACCGCTGCACGGACTACAACGAGTTCAAGGAGCGCGTGAAAGACGGTGGCTTCTTCGTGTGCGACTGGGACGGCACCGCCGAAACAGAGGCACAAATCAAAGCTGAAACACAAGCCACCATTCGCTGCATCCCCAACGAAGTGTCGCAAGACGACCTCGGCGTCGACATGGTCAGCGGCAAACCGGCTGTGGCACGTGTGATCATTGCACGCAGCTACTAAACCGAAAGCGCATCATGACAACACAAGCGGAATTTGAAGAAATTCTGAAACGATGCGAATCGGTCTTCCTCCTCAAGATGAAGGACTATGGCACGGCTTGGCGCGTGCTGCGTCCTTCGTCGCTGACCGACCAGATCTATATCAAAGCCAACCGCATTCGCACACTCCAGGTGAAAGGCGAAACGCGGGTGGGCGAAGGGATCACTCCCGAATTTATCGGCATTGTGAACTATGCGCTCATGGCGTTGATTCAACTGCAACGCGGTGCCGCCGACGGACAAGACCAAGCGGCGCTGCACGACGAAAGCGTGATCGACGATTATCGACGTGAGGCGCAGGCTACCTTGGAATTGATGCTGCGCAAGAACCACGACTACGACGAAGCTTGGCGACTGATGCGTGTGACGTCGATGACGGATTTGATTCTGATGAAAGTGTTCCGCACCAAAGAAATCGAATCGAACGACGGCAAAACGATCGTCAGCGAAGGAGTGGCAGCCAACTATCAGGACATGATCAATTATGCCGTCTTCTCGCTCATCAAATTGGAGCTGGAAGGCGAAGGCTGCTCACCTGCGCAAGAAGAACCGGCTTGACGACGCCGGTTGAAACAACACGGACACGATGCCACAAGGCGAGTCGTGTGTTCCGACTGCGCACCACGTGCATCGAGTGTTTCGACACGCGAAGTGAGCCGCTAATCCCAATGTACGAACCATGACACAAGACAAAACGCTGCACATCGTCCTGCGCGTGGTGACCACCCTCGCGCAATGGCTGCTGGCTGCCACCTTTCTGTTCTCGGGCTTCGTGAAAGCGCTCGACCCGATGGGCATGGAGCACAAACTCGAAGCCTATTGTAACCACCTCGGGTGGAACCTACCGGCAGGATCGATTTACCTCGACACGGCTGCGATCGTGCTGGCGTTGGTGGAATTTACGCTCGGCGTCTACTTGTTGCTCGGCATGCGCAAACGCCTCACGGCCGTCGGCACCTTTGTTTTCATGCTGGTCATGACCGTGGTGACGATCTACATTTACCTCTACAGTCCCGTGCCGGACTGCGGCTGTTTCGGCGATGCGATTCTCCTCACCAACGGACAGACCTTGGCGAAAAACATCGTGCTGCTTGCCTGCGCGATCTTGTTGCTCTTCGCCGGTCAGCACTCGCTGCGCATCATTTCGAAGCATACGCAGTGGTTGCTTTCGCTCTATGCGCTGGTCTACATGATCGGCGTGGCACTCTACTCCTTGCACTATCTCCCGCTGGTGGATTTCACCGGCTACGACTTGGGCACGAAGGTGGAAGAGGCCATGCGGGGCGAAGAGGACATGACTTTCGTCTATGAGAAGAACGGAAAACAACAGACGTTCCGCATGGAGAATCTTCCCGATTCAACCTGGAAATACGTACGGACCGACACGAAAGTGATCCGTCCGGCGACAATCAAAGACTTCTCTTTCGTGGACTCGCGCACCCAACAAGAAATCGGCGACGAGCTGTTGGCCGACACGGGCAATGTATTTATTGTCACGATCCCCAATCTTGCAGCGGCCGACGCGGGGTGCTCCGATGCGCTGAACGACATTTACGACTATGCACGCGACCACCGCATGCGTTTCCTCTGTGCCACCGCCACAACAGGCAAGGACGTCTCTAACTGGATCGACAGAACCGGAGCAGCCTATCCTTTTGCTGTCAGCTCGGCCGAGACGCTCGAAGCCTTGGTGCGCGCCAATCCGGGGCTGGTGCTGATCCGCGATGGGCGAATCGTGGCGAAATGGAGCAACAACAATCTGCCTGACGAAACTGAATTGAGTCATCTCGATCTTTCGCCTGAGGCACAGTCTAACGCCGCGCACCACGCATTCCTGCGGCTCTTCCTCTGGTTTGTCATCCCATTCGGTTTGCTCGTCTTGGTCGATCGGCTCAAGCTCGGGCACCGCTATTTCAAAGTATACACTCATTACAAATCTCAAAAAAACACTCCATCATGAGAAAGCACATCGTTGCCGGTAACTGGAAGATGAACAAGAATCTCCAGGAAGGCATTGCGCTCGCTACTGAAATCAACGATCTCCTCAAAGCAGAGAAGCCCAACTGCGAAGTGATCATCGGCACGCCCTTCATCCACCTCGCCAAAGTGAGCGAAGTGGTAGATCACAGCCTCGTGGCCGTGTCTGCAGAAAACTGCGCCGACAAAGCTTCGGGTGCCTACACCGGCGAAGTTTCGGCTGAGATGGTGAAGTCGACCGGCGCTGAATACGTGATCCTCGGTCACAGCGAACGTCGCGAATACTACCACGAAACGCCCGCAATCCTCAAAGAAAAGGTGGATCTCGCCCTGGCTAACGGCCTGAAGGTGATCTTCTGCATCGGCGAAAGCCTCGCGCAACGCGAAGCCGGTGAACAAGAAGCTGTGTGCAAGGCTGAACTCGAAGGTAGCGTGTTCCACCTCACTCCCGAACAGTGGAAGAATGTCGTCATTGCCTACGAACCCATCTGGGCAATCGGTACCGGCAAAACGGCCACGGCCGAACAGGCAGAAGAAATCCATGCCTTCATCCGCAAGTGCGTGGCTGACAAATTCGGTGCTGCCGCAGCAGACGAAACCTCGATCCTCTACGGTGGTTCGTGCAAAGCCAGCAATGCACCCGAACTCTTTGCCAAGCCTGACATCGACGGCGGACTCATCGGCGGTGCTTCGCTCAAGGCGGCTGACTTCAAGGGCATCATCGATGCTTGGAAAGCCTAAATGTAGCGCAGAACTGCACTGCTAAACAACAAAACGTGAGATGGCCGCCGCGAGTGCTGCTCGTGACGGTCATCTTCTTTTGATTAGGTTTGCGGCCATGCTCTGTTTTTCCTCTCTTTTTCCCCTGCTTTGTGGATTGGCGATGGCATGGCCATCGGCTGCTACGACGGTTCGTGAAATCGAAACGCCGACCGACGCGCCACAAGCACAACGCACGATGCTTCACACCGACGGAGAGCTCTCCCCCCGTTCGGCCACCGATGTGCCGGCCGAGAAACGGCCGACTGCGCCGCGCGTCTATAGAAAAGCCATGGGGTATCGTGTACAGGTCTACACAGGATTTGCCGACCGCGCGTCGCGCAACGCCGCGATACAAATGCAAAAAGAAATTTGCCGGCGCTTTCCACAAATGCCGGTCTACGTACATTTCATCGCGCCGCGATGGACCTGCAGAGTCGGCAATTTCACCCGACGAGAAGAGGCCTTGCGCTGTGCACGCCTGCTGCGCGCCGCACGTCTCTCCAGCGAAGCTGCTGTTGTGGCTTCTCCCATCCTCATACGCACACCGGCAGCCGTTCAAAAATAGATTTTCGGCTCAACTTGTGCGGACCACTCTTAACTTCACCACAATGACTGAACAAGAACGCTTAGACTGTCTCGCTCACCATTACCACGAAATCCTCTCACTGCTCGGAGAAGATCCTCAGCGAGAAGGACTCCTCAAAACACCGCTTCGCGTGGCGAAAGCCATGACGACCCTGACGGCGGGCGCAGATCAGGATCCGATTGCCGTGCTCAACAGCGCGAAATTCACGGAAGAGCAACGTCAGATGGTCTTGGTGCGCGATATCGAATTCCACAGTCTCTGCGAGCACCACATGCTGCCCTTCTATGGGAAAGTGCACGTGGCGTATCTACCCGACGGATTCATTTGCGGTCTCTCGAAAATCCCACGTGTCGTCGACATCTTCTCCCATCGTCTCCAGGTGCAGGAACGTCTCACTCACCAAATCCGCGAAGCCATTCGCGAAGCCCTCAACCCGCGCGGCGTTATGGTGATGGTCGAGGCACACCACATGTGCATGCAAATGCGCGGAGTGGAAAAACAATGCTCGCTCACCGTCACCACTGCGCATTGCGGGGAATTTGAACGCCCCGAGTTGCGTGACGAATTCCTACAACTCGTTCGGGCATGAAAAAAATCTGCTGCGTCGGGCACATCACCCACGACAAAATCATCACACCGCGACACACCGATCACCTGAGTGGAGGAACGGCCTATTATTTTGCGCACGGCATTGCCCGTCTCCCGAACCCGGCATTTAGTTTGGTCACGTCGGTCGGCGAAGACGACTACAAAGTCATCGACGAACTCCGGGCGATCGGGACGGAAGTGAAACTCATTCCGGGCAGTTCCACGGTTATTTTCGAAAATGCCTACGGAGAAAACTCGGACCACCGCACACAGCGTGTCTTGGCCAAGGCCGAGCCGTTCAAAGTGGAGCACCTTTGCGACGTGCACGCCGACATTTTTCATCTCGGCAGTCTTCTCGCCGACGATTTTGACCCCGATCTCATTCGCTACCTTTCCACCAAAGGCATCGTCTCGCTCGATGTGCAAGGTTTTTTGCGGCGTGTCGAAAACACCCAAGTGCTGGCCTGTGATTGGAAAGAGAAGACAGCTTGCCTGAAATACGTCGACATACTCAAAGTCAACGAGCACGAGATGCACGTTCTCACCGGCGAAACCGAGGTTCTTGCCGCCGCACGCCGTTTACACGGCTGGGGGGTAAACGAAGTCGTCATCACCGAAGGTAGTCTCGGCTCTTTTATCTACGCCGAAGGCAAATTGGTAGAAATCCGTGCCTACCCTCCTCTACAACTGGCCGATGCCACCGGCTGCGGCGACACCTATATGACAGGCTATCTCTACAAACGGGCTCACGGCGCGGGCTATCGTGAAGCGGGTTGCTTCGCTGCAGCAATGAGTACGCTCAAACTCGAGCATTTCGGCCCTTTCACCGGCACAGCAGCCGACATCCTTCGTCGTATCGACGACAGAGAACTTGACATGACCGTGCGCTGAATCCCATTATTTCCCCTCTACCGACGAACAGTGGGCACCGTGAAATGATCACGGTGCCCACTGTCCATATATTCCCCAGGTCTTTATGTGCCCGGTTAATACGTATTGGACAACACGGTCAACAGAAATCGCAAATTTCTACCTCGGTTTCCGCTGTGAAAAGCCGGCGAACACAGCAAACGCAACCGCGCCGAACAACTATGCTTCGCTTCAAGGAACAGAGTAAGGAGACGTCGGTTGTTTTCAGGCATCCTCTCGAAATACCCCTTACGCACTTCGTCCGCCAATCTCGAAAACTCTTGTCGTCCCTCACGCCATTCGGCCCAGCGACGGCGCCATCGCGCAAAGCTCGATTCGCGCGCACCCAACACATTATCCGCGTGTTGACGATAATGCACATGAGAGGTCGCATCATAATAGACCTTTGCCCCCACAGCCTGCGCCACCAAATAAATCCACATGTCATGCATCGGCAAAAAATCCGGACGATATTGCAGAATTAAGCGCCGCAGCGCTGCATTCATCACCATGGTGTGGCCGGTGGCCAAATGGCACATGAGAGCTTCGCCGAAAGTGAGGCGCGGCGTGAAGCAAGATGCGGGTAAAAGTTCTAGACCCTCGTCGACCGGTTGCGTGCGCGAAAAATAGAGTGCCGGCCCATTGTCGTCCAATTGGGCAACCGCTGTCTGAAGTTTGTCTGCCAACCAAATATCATCTTGGTCTGCAAATGCATAGTAAGCCAGGTCCTCGTCAGCTTTGGCCAATAACTCCATGAAACTGCGTGCAGGCTTCAAGTTCTCCCCCTGTTCCCACACCAAATGACCTTTTGCAGCTTCCGACTCAAGCCAAGTCTGCGTTCCATCGGTCGACCCGTCATCGCGCACACGCAACTGCACTTCGACTCCTTCCTGATTCAGGATCGATTTCAACTGCTCTGTGCCGAACTTCATGGCGTTGTAAGTAGACATTAAGACTTCCACGCGGGGCATTTGCTGGGACATACGTAAGACTATTGGGAGATCAGAAATATCAAGTCACACTTCACCTTGCTACCAAGGAAGCGAAGATCACGGACAGATGCAAAAATAGTCATTTTCTTCCAGCTTTCCATCACAGCTTCCCAACTTTCCTTGTACTTTCGCTTGCAGCTCCGCTACTCCTCGCTTCCAGCCTCCAACCTATGGCTGTCAAGGCTCATCCCCCTGGACACGCTACACGATCGTGCCGATAAAATCACGCCCCATGCTTGCATACGCTCTCAAAAGTTACTAACTTCGCAGCAATGTGCACCGGTGGTGCACATCATTTTTTATCCTTTTGTGCGAACACCTCACTCCGTTTCGCTCAAGCGGTACGAACGCACTTCCCCTTTCACCCCATGATCTCTGTCTGTATTGCCACCTACAACGGTGCCGCCACACTCCACGAGCAATTGAGTTCCATCCTCTCGCAATTAGGTCCCGACGACGAAGTCATCGTTTCCGACGACGGCTCCACCGACGCGACGTTGGACGTGGTGCGCGCCTTCGACAATCCCATTATACACATTGTTCCGGGGCCGCAAACCGGATCTCCCATCGACAATTTCGAACATGCGCTCCGACAAGCACGGGGCGAGTACATTTTTCTCTCCGACCAAGACGACGTTTGGCTCGAAGGCAAAGTGCAACGCATGCTTGCTGCGCTGAAAGGCGGAGCAGATTGCGTGGTGAGCGACTGCCGCGTCACAGATCAAGCGCTGCACGTCACCGCTCCCTCCTTCTTCGCGCACGTGCAGCTGCACGAAAGTCGGTGGTACAACCTACTGGTGCGCAATTTCTACCTCGGTTGCTGCATGGCCTTCACCCGCCGCGTGCTCCAACGCGCGCTTCCCTTCCCCGCCTGCACACCGATGCACGACATCTGGATTGGCAACGTGGCGGCCTTCACCGGTCGCGTCGAGTTTCTCCACGAACCGCTCATCCTCTTCCGCCGTCATGGTGACAACGCCTCGTGCACTGCGCGAAAGAGCCCCTATTCGCTCCGCGCAAAGATCAAATTCCGCCTCGACGTCCTCTTCCCCCTCATCGCTCGCCTCTGTCGGCGTAACGCTCTCGCACCGCGCCCATGAAAATCTCCATTGTCACCGCTACTTTCAACAGTGGCGCCACCCTCTCCGACACCCTCCGCTCTCTCCTGGCTCAAACGCACACCGACTTCGAGCTTATCGTGGCCGACGGCGGATCAACCGACAACACAGCCGACATCGTTCGCGAATTTGCATCTCAGTTCGGCGAACGCCTCCGCTGGTTCAGCGAACCCGACCGCGGACTCTACGACGCCATGAACAAAGGCATTGCTCGCGCCACCGGTGAGGTGGTGGGCATGCTCAACAGCGACGATTTCTATACCGACACCCACGTCCTCAGCCGCGTGGCCGATGCGCTCGCCGACCCGCAGATCGATGCTTGCTACGGCGATGTGCACTACGTATCCCCTGCCGATCTCCACACCATGACGCGCTACTACAGCTCGCGCCCCTTCCGTCCGTGGATGATGCGCTTGGGATTCATGCCCGCTCATCCATCTTTCTATTGTCGTCGCGCGTGCTACACCCAATTTGGCACCTTTGATCTCAACTACAAAGTGGCGGCTGACTTCGAACAACTGCTGCGCCTCATCTTTGTCCACAAGATTCGCACGGTCTACGTGCCGGCCGATTTTGTGACCATGCGCACCGGCGGCCTCTCCACCTCAGGTTGGAGTAGTCACTTGGCCATCCTCCGCGACCACCGCCGGGCTTTGCACCAGCACCACGTAACTTCTGCCTTCCCCCTCCTTTGTCTGCGCTACGTCTACAAGGTGGGCGAAGTGCTCTGCTCCCGATTCCGTCGGGCGTCAGGCAAATAGTCGCGCCGCCCTCCCCTCATTTTTCTGTTCCTCGGTCGGTCTGCTCAGCATCTCCCCTTGTTGCCCGGCGTCTCCCGCATTCGGCGCCCTCACACGCCCGGGTCGAACCTCCCTGCGCCCGTTTCGAAACCACGCAGCTGCGTTAGCCGTGCGCGCTCTCTCGGATCCCGATCGAGCAACTTCCCCTCTTCTTTTTCAAAGCAAAGCCTGCCACTGCGCGGGCTTTGCTTTTTTCTTGTCCTTCCCTGCGGGTTTGTTCAGATGCACCGGGGCAGTTCGTCGCGCAGTCTGCGCAGTATTTCCCTTTTTTCCCGACTTCCGGCCTGCGTTGCCCGTCTTCCGGCCGTATAAAGGGACGTTTCTCAGAAAAGCCGCGTGATAATTCCGAAAAACGTGGAGCAATCGGGGAAAACACGGAGGCTTTTTCCCGATTACTCCGCAGTTTCTCGTCTTTTCCTACGCAGACGCGCGGCGTATCCCCGGTGCATACTGAACTTGTGCGAGGAGGGGAAACATCGAGTTCCGGTTTTATGCAAAAACTTCGCTGCTTTCTCCCTTTTTTCGTCCGCGGGCAAATTATCGGCGAGCACATTTCGTTCACATTCTTACAGCCTTTACCGCCCATTCTACAACAAAACACATTCACCGCGCACATTATCACAACTATCTCAAAATTCACAACCCAAAATACCCACATGTAGTGATTGTCCGCGCACGATATTGTATTTAATTTCGCATTTCAAAAACTTCTCTCTGTAAATATGCAATGAAGTGCGCTGTGCGCACCCCTTTTCTATGCGAGATACCTACTTTTTCGGACTCCTTCTCCCGGGGCTCGTGCCTTTGTGTGCAACTGCAGGACATCTGCAGCACGCTCCCACGGAAACTGTCCTCACGCCCCCCGATTCCACCGGCAAAGACTCCACGCGCCGAGACATCAAAGTCGCGGAAGTGGTCGTCAGCACCGGACAAATGCTCGGCAGTAAGTTTGAAGCCCGCAACCGCACGGGGTCGGCCTACTACATCTCGCCGCAGGAAATACAGCGCATGGGCTACACCGACATCAATCGCCTGCTCAAAAGCGTGCCGGGCGTCAATGTCTACGAAGAAGACGGATTCGGTTTGCGTCCCAACATCAGTTTGCGCGGCACAAAAGCCGAGCGCAGCGAACGCATCTCCCTCATGGAAGACGGGATGCTCATTGCGCCCGCGCCCTACGCCGCACCGGCCGCCTACTACTTCCCCAACATGGCACGCATGCAGGCCGTGGAGGTGCTCAAAGGCAGCAGCCAAGTGCAATATGGTCCCTTCACCACGGGCGGCGCGGTGAACCTGGTTTCCACAGCAGTGCCAAATCGCTTCACTGCCCGACTCAATACGTCGTACGGTAGCTTCGACACGTTCAAATCCTACGTCATGGTGGGCAACAGCTGGAAGCACACGGGCTTTGTGCTCGAATATCTGCACTACCGTTCGAAAGGTTTCCGCAAAGGCGACCCCGACGAGCGCGAAGGCTTCCGACGTAACGACATTTCGGGCAAGTTCTTGGTGAAAACGGCCTTCGACTCCGGCATCAATCACCGTTTGGAACTCAAAGCGGGCTATGCCGACGAGCATTCCGACGAGACCTATCTCGGACTCTCCGAAGATGATTTTGCCCGCAATCCCTACTTCCGCTATGCAGGTGCGCAGCGCGACCGCCTTGTCACGCGCCATTGGCAGTGGGCTGCCACCCACGTGATGAACGGAGGCTATCGTTGGAACATCACCACGCAGGCTTACTATCATTACTTCTTTCGCAACTGGTATAAACTCAACGAAGTGCGCGACGGAGTGACGAAGGCCGAGCGCAGAACCATTGCCGACGTGCTGGCAGACCCCGAGGTGAATCGCGCGTATTTCGACATTCTCACCGGCGCTCGCGATTTCTCCGGCGAAGCGCTGATGCTCCGCGCCAACCATCGCGTCTATCATTCCCGAGGCATCCAGAGCAAAGGCGAATGGCGGGGCGACGTGCTCGGAGGTTGGCTCACCGCCGAAATTGGCCTACGCTATCACGTCGACGACGAGGACCGTTTCCAACAAGACGACGGCTACGCCATGCACAACGGGCGCATGCAGTTCTTCCTCCCGGGGCTGCCCGGCAGTAACGCCAACCGCATCACGGAAGCCCACGCTTGGTCGGGCTATGTGCTGACCAAATGGGCAAAAGGCGCGTGGACCTTCACTGCCGGCGCGCGCTATGAGGACGTGAGTCTCTTGAAACGCGACTTCACTGCGGCCGACCCGCGACGCAGCGGGAAGATTCGCATCGAAACGCCCAACCACGCCCGCGCATGGCTGCCGGGTTTGGGCTTCAACGTGAAACTCACGTCGCAACTCTCCCTCTTAGGCGGCGTGCACCGCGGTTTTGCGCCGCCGAGTGCCACCCTCTATCAGAAAGCCGAGAACAGCACCAACTTCGAAGGCGGCGCTCGATGGAATTCGCGCTTCCTGAAAGTCGAAGCCATCGGATTCTTCAACGCCTACCGCAACATGCTCGGCAGTGACCTCCTTGCCGGCGGCGGACAAGGCACCTTGGAACAATTCAACGTGGGCAAAGCGCGCGTGGGCGGCGTGGAACTGCTGGCACAAGCCCAACCGCACATCGGCCGCGTGAACATTCCGCTCCAACTCACCTATACTTTCACGCACACCGAGATGCTCAACGCGTTTTCGAGCGACGCTTGGGGCGATGTCCACGTGGGCGACGAGATTCCCTACATCTTCCGACACGCCGCCAACGCACAACTCGGCGCGGAATACCGCGGTTACGAACTCAACGTGGGGCTGCGCTACAACGGCGCCATGCGTACCGTGCCGGGACAGGGGGCCATGCCCAAAAGTGAGACCATTCCCTCGCATTTCATCGTCGACGCCTCGGCCAAAGCCCGCCTCAATCGCCGCGTGACGCTCACTTTGAACGCTATCAACCTCACCAATGCGCGCTATCTCGCCTCGCGTCACCCGGCGGGTCTGCGTGTCGGTCATCCTTTCGGGCTCTATTGCGGAGCCATCTTGAACTGGTAAGCCCAAACATCATGCCTCAACTGACTTCTACCTTCCCACTTTCGGCCGTTTGTTCCCTAATTTGCTGCGCAACTTGGGGGGTGAGCACGGCCACCGCCCAGACTGCGGCCGCGGTGTCGGGAACTGTGACCGACATGAGCGGGCTTCCGTTGGCCGGCGCCCATGTGCAACTCGTCAACTCCCCGTTACACACCCTTACCGACGACGAAGGGCGATTTTCCCTCCGGGTTTCTACACGCCCCGTGGGCAAAACGCTGCTCGTCTCCCACCTGGGCATGCTCACCCGCCGTGTGCGCATCGCCGGCACGGACTCGCTGCGCATCCGCCTCGAAGAAGACACGCACAGTCTCGACGAAGTGGTGGTGACCGGCTATCAAAAGGTGAAAAACCGCATCTATACCGGCGCAGCCTCGGCCGTAAAAATGAGCGATGTGCGCCTCGAAGGTCTCAACGACGTGAGCCGCATGCTCGAAGGCCGCGTCCCAGGCCTCAACATCCAGAACATTTCGGGCACATTCGGGGCAGCGCCGCGCATTAACATCCGTGGCGGTGCGTCCATCCTCGGCAATGTGCAACCGCTTTGGGTGATTGACGGCGCGGTGTACGAAGATCTCGTGCATCTCTCCCTCGATCAGCTCGCTTCCGGGGATGCCGTCACGCTGGTCGGCTCGGCCATCGCCGGTTTGAACCCGTCTGACATCCAAGACATCCAAGTTTTGAAAGATGCCAGCGCGACTTCCGTTTATGGTGCCCGTGCGCTGAATGGCGTCATCGTCGTCACGACCAAAAACGGCCGCCGCGACACACCGCTCTCAGTGAATTACAGCACAGAGAACACCGTTCGCCTCAAACCTCGGTATGCAAATTTCGATTTGCTCAATTCGCAAGAGACGATGTCTGTATATCGCGAGATGGAAGACAAAGGTTACTTCAATTCCAGCAGTGCTTTGTACGGAAGACGCGGAGGCGTGTTTCACCAGTACTACAAAGCGGCCAACACCTACGACCTTTCGACCGGAACTTACGAACAAGCCAACACCGCTGCGGCACGTCGCGACTTTTTGCGCCGCGCAGAATATGCCAACACCGATTGGTTTGACCTCCTCTTCACGCTTTCGCCCACGACACAGCACACGTTGTCGCTGTCGGGCGGGGGAAAAAACACCGCCACCTACGCTTCTGTCGGTTTTCTCCACGATGGCGGCTGGACGCTCCCCGAAAAGGTCGATCGCCTCACGGCCAATCTCAAAAACACCTTCTTTGTCTCGCCGCGCCTCACAGCCACGCTCTCTGCGCAGGGAAGTTTGCGCTCACAGTCCGCACCCGGCACTTTACCTCAGCGCAAAAATCACACACAAGGCGTATTTGAACGCGATTTTGACATCAATCCTTTCTCGTATGCCTTGGGAACGAGCCGAACGCTCTCACCTTACGACGCAAACGGCCGACTTTCCTTCTACCGCAACAACTGGGCGCCCTTCAATATCCTCAACGAGTATGCCAACAACACCTTGGATCTCGAGGTAATCGACTTCAAACTGCAGGGCGAAGCCACCTATCAGTTGCGCGAAGGCCTTTCGCTCAAAGCCCTTGTGGCCGCTCGGCGTGCACACACCTCCTCCACGCACAAAGTCACCGAGAACAGCAATCTCGTCCAAGCCTTTCGTGCCAACGAGACCCCGCTTGTGGCCAAAGAGAACGTCTATTTGGTGCACGACAAGGATCATCCCGACCAACAGCCCCAAATTGGCATTCCCCAAGGCGGACTGCTCGACAACAACGAGGCCTCGCTCAGCAGCTGGCTCGCGCGTTTGGCCGCCGACTACGACTTCCGTCGCGGCGAACACGACTTCAAAGCCTTCGCCTTTGCCGAGTTGCGCACCGCACACCGCACCAACACGCCCTTCACCGGCTACGGCATACAATATGATCGCGGCAATCAGGTCTACACCAGCCCCCTCATTTTCCGCAAGCTGGCCGAAGAGAACAACTACTACTTCGCTTTGCGTGAGCGCAACGACCGCGGGCTCACGTTTTCGCTCAACGGCACCTACGGATTTGCGGGCCGTTACGTCGTGAACGCCGTGCTCAACTACGAAAGTGCCAACACCGCAGGACGCGAAGCCGGCACGCTGTGGTTGCCCACCTGGAATCTCGGTGCAAAATGGAACATCGACCGCGAAACCTTCATGCGTCCGTTTCGCAACGTCTCGAAACTCGCCGTACGCCTCAGCTATGGGCTCACCGCCAAGATGAATGAGGAAGCCGTCAACGCTTCTGCGGTCTACCAAAGCGGCATTGTGCAGAGACACCGCCTCGGCGACCGAGAAAACAAGATAGACATCCGCCATCTCGAGAACCGCGATCTCACGTGGGAGAAGATGTACGAGTGGAATGTAGGCTTGGAACTGGGTCTGTGGAACAATCGCGTGAGCGCCACCGTGGATCTTTACCGACGCAACAGCTACGACCTCATTGACCGCATCCTCACGTCGGGAGTGGGCGGACAGTATTACAAATACGCCAACTTCGGCGATCTGCGCACCGTGGGCGCCGAAATTGGCGTCAGCACACTCAACATCAAGACCGAGCGCTTCTCGTGGAGCACCACGCTTACGCTCAGCGCCATGGATCAAAAGGTGACGCGCCTCCTCAACACGCCCACCGCCCTCGACATGGTGGCCGGACGCGGGCGGGGCAACGTCGTAGGTTTCCCGCGCGGCTCACTTTTCTCCTACAATTTCGACGGTTTGGACGTGAATGGTTTGCCCACCTTCGACTTTGGCCGCTATCCGCTCGGGGCCGGCGACTATGCCCACATTGCGGGCGCCGATTTCCTCGACACGCAGTACGCCAAGACCTATCTCATCTATCACGGCCCCGTGGAACCGCGCTACACCGGCGGACTCTCCAATGTGTTCCACCTCGGGCCATGGGAATTCTCGTTCTTCGTGACCATGCAGGCGGGCAACAAATTGCGCCTCAACCCCACTTTCGATCCGGCCTTCGCCGATCTCAATGTCTTCTCCAAGCGTTATGTCGACCGTTGGCTCAATCCCGGCGACGAACTGCGCACCGATGTGCCCACCCTCCCCTCGCAGGCACTCATCGACAAGGTGGGACGCGAAAACATCGAGCGAGCCTACAACACCTACAACTATTCGCAACAGATGGTGGCCGACGGCAGTTTCGTTCGCCTGAAGAATGTGGCGGTGGCCTACACGCTTTCGTCCGCACACCTCAAGCGCCTGCCCCTCTCTTCGGCCTCTCTGCGCCTCAACGTCACCAACCCGCTGCTCCTCTACGCCGACAAGCGTTTGCACGGCCAGGATCCCGAATACTATCGTTCGGGAGGTGTGGCACTTCCCACGCCACGACAAATCACGCTCACCCTCAATCTCGGATTTTAACCCCATGTTTCCGAAAAAAACGCCCTTGTTTCGCGCCATAACGCGAAGGTTTTGCGCCAAAGGCGCGGAGTTTTCTCCGGCCGACGCCCTCTGCGCCCTGCCCTCCCCCTTTGTTCGCCTCCGACACGGGAGCTTGGTGCTCGCCCTCGCCCTTTGCAGTGCCACCTGCTTCACGGCGTGCAACGATTTTCTCGACGTGAGCCCCGATTCCGAGCTCAATGTGCGCATCGACTCCGAAGCGAAAATCGCCGAACTCCTCACCGGCGCCTATCCCGAAGCCTCCTACATCCCGTTTCTCGAGCCGCGCACAGACAATGTGGCCGAGCGTCCCAACGGACAGCACACGCAGCTCAACGAGGCCATGTACTTTTGGGAGGACTACGACCAAGACGACCTCGACACGCCCCTCAACTATTGGAATGATTGCTACAAAGGCATCGCCCAGGCCAACAAGGCGCTCGAACTGCTGGCGCGCTATCCCAAAACGCCGCGCGTCAAAGCCCTCTACGGCGAGGCCTTCCTGCTCCGTGCCTATCTCCACTTCATGCTCGTCAACATTTGGGCCGCGCCCTACGGCAACGATCCGCAAAGCCCCGGCATCCCCTATGTGGAGCAGCCCGAGAAGCACGCCATCGTGAACTACGAGCGCGGCACCGTGCGCGAGGTCTACGACAAAATCGAGGCCGACTTGAAACGCGGCATCAGTTTGGTGGACGATCACTACTACGCGCATCCGAAATTCCACTTCAACAAGCGCGCCGCCTACGCCTTTGCCACGCGCTTCTACCTCTTCAAGGGCGATTGGGACCAAGTGGTGGCCTATGCCGACTATGTGCTGGGCGGCGATGCGAAGAAAAATTTGCGGCGTTGGAATCGCTATGCCGATGCCCTCGAGTTTGACCATCCTGGCCTCCACCGCCTCTACAATGCCACGGACGAACCGGCCAATCTGCTCCTCACCACCACCGAATCGCGACTGGCACGCACCGCACCCACCGAGAAGTTCGGCGCCACCTGGAACATTGTCGACGCGGTCTTCGCCAAAAAGGGCATCGAAGGCGGCGGCGACTACGAAAAGATGAACTTCGTCGGTCACTACCTCTTCACGTCCTCGCCCTCGCCGGTGAAAGAAGGCTTCTATATGGCCAAGTTCGACGAAATCTCGAGCAGCGAGAGCACGGGATCGAAGCCCCGCGAACTCTATGTCACCAACGTGTTGCTCACCGTCGACGAGGTGCTGCTCAACCGCATGGAGGCACACGCCATGCGCAAGGACTACAACCGCGCCATCGACGACCTCGTCGAGTACATGCAAGGGAAGTTCGGCTTCATGCCGGCCGTGGAGCGTAGTGTCTACACCACAACCGACCGCGCCAACTACAACGTCATTTCGCCCACCTACGGACTGACACTCAAACAGCTCGCGCTCGTCAAAACCATTCTCGACTTCCGCCGCAAAGAGTTCTTCCAGGAAGGACTGCGGTGGTTCGACATTCGCCGTTTCCACCTCAGTGTACGGCGCAGTTCGAAGAGTCGCTACTACTTCCCGCTCGAAAAAGAAGACCCGCGCAAGATCTTGCAAATCCCGGCACAGGCCATCGAGCGCGGTCTCCGTCCGAATCCCCGCGAGCGCAACGCTCCCCAACGCTAATCGCCCATGTTCTCTCTCCCCTCTCGCGGATTGAATGCCGCATGTATCCTCTTGCTTGCCGCCGCTGCCCTCAGCGGTTGCAGTGACGAACGCCTTTCGCCTCACAGCGTGGTGGACGCCGGCACCGAACACCACAGCGACAGCGAACTGGATCGCTGGATTCGCGACAGCATCACCCTGCCCTACGGTATCGAAGTGGTCTATCGGCAGGAAAATCACGCCGGCGCCACGACCGACCGCATCTATCCGCCGCGCCTCGAGCAGGTGCGCCCGGTGCTCGAAGCCTTTCGCCACCTCTGTCTCGAAAGTTTTGCCGCCGACGGGCTCGATCGGCCCAATCTCTTGCTCGGCCGCGCGCCGCTGCGCCTACAACTCTACGGCGGAGCCTTTCGCGACGAAAACGGCATGGCGCGTTTGTATCTGCCCTCGGCCGGTTCGACGGCCGAAATGGCGCTCTTCAACGTCAATGCCTTCTCGCCCGGCGACGAAGGTCAGGTCTATGCGCTGGCACGCAGCGGGTTGCACCAACTCTGCAAGCACCTCACGGCCGTGATGCCCTACGATCGCGATGCTTTCGGGCGCATCAGTGCACAACGCTACACGCACAGTACGGCAGCCCTCGTGGCCCCCTGGAGCTACACCACCACACCGCAGCAACAATTCGGGCTCGACAGTTGGGCCAACAAGCGCGGTTGCCTGACGATGCACGGCATGGTTTCGGCCGAAGACGACTTCGCCGAAATGCTCAGTGCCACCCTTTGTGCCACGCCCGCGCAAGTGCAGGCCGCACTGACCGAGGCGGCCACGCCCGACACGGACATCGATCCGGAAGTCAACGCGCGCTATGCCGAGGAAGCCAAACAGGCCTATCGCGAACTCACGGCCAAACAAGAACTGGTGGAGCAATACGTGCGCCAAGTGTGGAACCTCGATCTGCGCCGCCTGCAAGCGAAAACGGTGCGCCGCCTTCATTCATACGTACAACAACACCGGTCACATGACTAAGCCCTCTTTCCTTTCCACGCGCCCCCTGCACCGACACCGGTTGCGCGATTTCGGCCTCGCGGTGCTCGCCCTTGTGCTCGCGGTCGGCACGCCTGCACTCTCCGCCTGCAGCGGCGAACAGACGGCCTTCGACCAAACGCCGACGCAACGCAGCCAAAACGCCGTTGAGGACTTGCGCCGCGAACTCATCGCCGCGCCCTACGGTTGGCGCGTCATCTATTTCCCCAAAACGGACTCGCTCCTCTACAGCAATCCCGATGAGGCCATCAACCAAACGGCTTTGCGCGGCAGTTACGGCTACGGTGGCCATTGTTTCACGATGCGTTTTGCCGCCGACAACACGGTGGAAACGCGCGCCGACTTCGACGAAGAAACGGCAGCCCGCCCCATCGTGAGCCAATACACCGTGAATCGCAACAGCTTCGCGCAGTTGAGTTTCGCCACCTACACTTATGTGCACCGCCTGGCCAACGACCGATTTGAAGGGGCGTCGGACTGGCTCTACATGGGGAAAGATCCCGACGGCAACCTCATGTTTCGGTCGGCCAATCACTTGTTGCCGGCGCGAGAATACATCCGCATGATGCGACTCTCCGCCCCCGACGAAACGACGGGGGTGGTGCAAAAAGCGGTGGACAACCGGCTGGCCTTCGAAGGCATGGTCAATCCGCAACTGCGCATCTATCGCGGCGGACGCACCTTCTTCCGGAGCGACTATTTCGTGAAACGGCCGGTGGAAACCAACCAATCGTTGCTCCGCGAGATCAAATCCAAGCGCTACTACCTGTTTGTCTTCGCCCGCAAGCGCAATCCCATTCCCGACTATCCGCCTAAGGAAATCACCGGCCTGGGTTCGGGCTACACCGGCACCGAACAAGGACTGACCTTCCGCGCGGGGCTGCGCTTCGACGCGGCGAAACAGTTCTATGATTTCGAGCGCAAAGGCAACCGCTTCGAGGCGGAACTCGTGCAGGTCTACGACACATTGCTGCGCAGCACGCGCTATGTGAGCAAACACCTGCACCCCGAAGGCATCAGCACGGGCATCAAAGCCGAAATCTACGACGAGGGCGCGCACTGATCGGCTGCCGTTTGCCCCGTTTCCTCTCTTTCCACTTCTTCTATATGAGACGCCACTACACATTATATATAGGTGCACTTGCTTTCCTGGCGATGAGCTGTACGCGCACGTATGACGACGCGCCGCGCGAGGACTATGACCGGCTCTTTCCCTTCACCGGGCCGGAACGCCCACGCATTTCCTACGAAGACCAGGACGTGCGACTCGGCGATCCCGATGCCCCGGTGAGCGACTTCGTCTATCCGGGCGTGAACATCGACCACGATGTGCGCACCTACCGCGTCACGCTGACGTGCTCGTTCGGCGAAGTTGACATCTTGGGCGCAGCGGTGGCCGACACCGACCTGCAATCGCGCTATGTCGTGCGCTATGTCGATGCCAACCGCCGATTGCAAACGCTCACTTCCAACCGCCGCGACAGCACTGCACAGACTTTCCTCAAAAATGGACAAGCACACACCGTGACTTTCGAGGCGCGATCGGGACATCCGATGTATCTGTGCGTGAACGGGGTGGGACCGCGCGGTTCGTCGGTCAAAGCCACCATTTCGGCTGTGTCTGAAGACGGATTCACCGTGGTGAAACCGCTCACCGCCCACGAATTTCAAAACGAAGAGGGCATCGACAAGATCAAACACCCCTATTGTGCCTACATCATTCTCCCCTAAATTCGTCAATCGCTCATGAGAATGTTCTTTCCTATCGCCCTTGCGGCCATTTGCTGTGCGCCGATGCTCACGGCCTGCGACAGCCGCGAAGGCGAAACGGTGGAGTCGGCCTATGTGCTGCCGCCTTATCCCGATCCGAGCTACGCCTTCAAGCGCAACGGCACGAGCAGTGTCGACTATTTGGAGTGCAGCCTGCTGAGCGAACCGCTCGACCATATTTACGAAAGCTACTTGCGCGGTGCGAATGTGATGTATGCCGCCAACCGACTGCGCGTACAACAATACTTCGACGCGGGCGAATTCGGACTCGCTCCGCGACAGGCCATCGCCGCTTCACCGCTTCACCGCAACGACAGCGCGAAAGTGCTGCGCGACTTGGAGGAACTCTTTTCCGCCACGGCACGCCTGAGCGGATTGGGGCAACCTTCGCCGAGCGTGACGCGCAACCGCCGAGCCACCATGGGCACTTCGGGCTTCGTGGGGGCGCACATCGGTGACGTGAACGTGGCCTTTGCCGACGAACGCGGCGTCGTGGTGGCCGAACTCTTCCCGGAGATGGTGCGCGGCGCGCTCTATCTCGACAAAGTGCTGAACACGCACCTCGACGAGGCCTTGATCGACGACAACGCCCTGCGCAGCGCGCACGAAAACGGCGTGCTGCTCCCGGGACGCAACTACACGGCACTCGAACACCACTGGGATTTGGCTTACGGCTACTACCAATTTTGGAAGCCGTACGCCGAAACGGCCGCACTGCCCGTGCTGCGCGGCAGTCGCATTGCGCTTTACAATGCGTTCGCCCGTGGACGACAAGCACTGACGGAATATCGCTACGAAGATGCGCGCGAAGCGTTGCGCATCATCCGCCGCGAACTCTCGAAAGTGGTGGCCGTGCATGCGATGTATCTCTTGGTGGGCGAACGCACCATGGCCAACCTCGAAGAAGACGTGCAGAATGCGCTGCCTTTCGTCTCCCAAGCGCTCGGGGCAGTCTATGCGCTGCAATTCACGCGCAAAGATGACGGCCAACCGCACTTCTCCTACGACGAAACGGCGCAACTCCTCGCACAACTCACCGCCGGCAACGGACTTTGGGACAAACAACGCCTGCTCGGCGACGAAAACACCACAGGATCGCTCCGCGCTGTGGCACAAAGCATCGGCCAACGCTACGGACTCCGCATTGCGGACGTGGTGCGCCGCAACTAACGACTCAAACGACGATGACTTCTACCTATTCACGTTTACTTTTCGGGCTCTTCGCCCTCTTGCCCACGGCACTCGCCGCACAAGTGGGGCAAAACATCATTCCGAACGGCAGTTTCGAAGAATATGCGGCAACGGCTTCGGCACCTCGCCACCACGTTCGCGCCGACCATGAGGAAGCGGACACGGACGACGACGAAAACGAGGGCGACGACGACGAGAACGACAAGCCTTCGGGGGATTTCGACCCGTATGCGAAACCGCTCTACTGGTATATCAACGCATCGCTCTACTCGACGCGCGTGACCGACGCACACTCGGGAAAATTTGCGCTCAAACTCTATCCGAACGGGGGCTCGTTTTTCACACGCGACAAGGAATTCAATCCCTATCACCTCAAAGTGGAAGCCGGTGCGGAGTACCGTTTGACTTATTGGTACAAGGGGCAGAAGATGGCACCCAACCTAGTCGTTACGGTCGACTGGTTGCGCGGCGGCACGCACTTGAAAAAGGACGCGCGTGAGAACAAAGCGGATTACGCCACGAACATTTCCGACCAATGGCAGCAGAAGGTGCTGACTTTCACCGCGCCGGCCGGTGCCGACCACGCGGGTGTGGGATTGTATCTCAACTATGACAGCGAAGCCAACGAGAAGGGGGGCTTCATCGTGATCGACGACATTGAAATGGTGCAGACTTCGGCCGGTAACACGGACAATCGACTCGCACCACCCGAGAACCTCAAAGCCAAAACGCAGCAGCGCGAACTGGAACTGAGTTGGTTGCCGACGGCAGAACCGGAGGTGAGCTACGAAGTGAAGGTGAACGGCAAAGCGGTGGGCACGACAACCGCTACGCAGTTCGTGGTGACGCAACTCGCTCCCGGCACGTCCTACAACATTGAGGTGGTGACGCTGAAAAACAACACGCGTTCGGCCAAAGCGGCCACGCTGAACACCGCCACTGAGGCGCTGACACACGCCGTAAACGACGAAAACCGTATTCCTTATTTATATAAGGTGCGCGAAAACGGCACTTGCCCGCGCGCCTTGCCGCTCTTCTGGAAAGAACTCGCGGACGCGAATGCGAAAATCACCTATTGGGTGGACGACCAACAGCAAGAACCCACGGACGGCCGACTCCTTTTCACGAAAAGTGGGGAGCATTTCCTCCACATCCTCGTCGTGGAAAGCGACGGACGGGAGTGGGAACTCGATTATCAACTCAATGTGGACTAAACGATGAAACAACTGATGACTCTGCTGCTCGCAGCGTGCTCTCTTGCACTGACGAGCTGTGACGATACGCAACAAGCGCCTGAAACGCCCATTCAGGTGGGAGCGGAAAATGACAACTCGATCGAGGTTTCGCCCCAAGCGACACGCATCCTGCTGCTTTCGGGTGGAACGGGCAAATACTCGGCTTATGTGGCGGACTCGAAAATCGCAAGTGTGTCGATGAGCAAAGATACGCTACGCATCAACGGCATTTTGGAAGGAAAAACCTATGCCGTGATCCATTCGGGTGACACGAAACGCCGCATTGAACTGAACATCGCTCCGCCCGAGGTGAGTGTGAGCCAGAAGGAGGTTCGACTTTTCCCGCGCGACGAAAGTAAATTCGTGAGTGTGAACGGAGGAGGCGAGTTGGCGGATCTCGAAGTGGTGGATCCGGATCACGCGATCAACGCGAAATGGAACGCGAAGACCAACATTCTCGAACTTGAAGCCTTCTACGAGGGCGATGCGACGGTGCGCATCATTCCTCCCACGGGCAAAGCCCAAACAGTGCGCGTTTCGGTTCGCTGCGAAGGCCAAGCGCAACGCCCGGGCATCTACGGCACGACTTCGCGCAGCCTATTTAAGCAAATGAATACGCTGATGGCGGTGCAACGTAAGGGTGTCGGCGTGTGGTTTTGCAACAGCACGCGACCGGATGCGGCCTTGCGCTCGCTGAAAATCACCCCGGCGGTGGTGAATCCGCAAGTAGGCGAGCGACTCTCGCTCAACTTCTCAATGCGCTACCCCGATGAGTTCCGCAACAGTGGACTGCAAGAGGGCACGCACTCGCTCTATGTCGAGGAGGTGCGCGACAAAGTGGTGGTGCTGCGCGGACGCGGACACAAATTTGTGGTGCCCTACGAAAAAAAATAAGCCGCCTTATGGGCGACTTATCTACTGCACGAGGAGCAATACCGATTTGTTTGGTAAGTATCTCCTCCTCTTTCTACAACGAAATCTCTTTATTTTATTCACTTCCCTGCATCGCTGCGCACTTTCTCGCCGGTCGTTGAAAGGTACGCAAGATGCTTCATCATCAAACACTCTATACTTAATACTCTATGCAAGTTTCTACACTTCTTCGCGGCTGCATGGTCGCTACGCTTACCGCGGTTTCTACCCTTTCCTTCGCACAGAAGGTGGTCACCACGGAGAAAACCGGTCAACTCGAGACGCTGATCAAAGAATCGGAACGCGAAAATACGCCTTCTCTCAAGGTGGTGGGGCCGATCAACGGCGAGGATATTCAGGTGATCCGCACGATGTGTGGCCGTGACTTCAGCGGATCCGAATCGGAGGGGACAACCCGCACGCTGGATCTCTCGGAGGCGCTCATCAAACAAGAGGCCGGCAAGAATTATCTCAATGAGCAATTGGGTTTCTACAATCGTTTCTATGCGCCTTCTGCCGATAACGAAATCGGGGTGAAGATGTTCTATCGCTGCGAGCCGCTCCGCGAGATCATCCTCCCCAAGACGACGACCGTGATTGCCGGCTATGCGTTCGACAACTGCACTTCGCTCGCTAAATGCACCTTCTCTGCCGGATTGACGACCATCCGTCAATATGCTTTCCGCAACACGAAACTCACGAACGTGGAACTTCCTTCGACCTTGACGGAGATGGAAAACAAGGTCTTCGACGGTTGCAAGGAACTCACGACGGTGATGTTTACCGGCAAGAACGTGCCCACCTTGCCCGGCGAGCTGTTCCCGAACTGCCCGAAGCTCAAAACAGTGATTGTCCCCAAAGAATCGCTCGAAGCCTACACGGCGGCGCTGAAACTCCCCGAGGGCGTGACAATCGAAGGCCGCGAAGGCATCACTGCCGTTCGCTCTCTCACGACCGCCGACGCCGTTGAGGTGGCTCGCTTCGACCTCCAAGGCCGTCGCCTCACCCAGCCTCAAAAAGGCGTGAACCTCGTGCGCTACTCCAACGGAACTACCGCCAAAGTCGTGGTACGCTAATTACTTTCCTCCATCTCAATTGCATTGCTCCATATAACGCAAGCGGTGTCGGACAGGTTTGTTCGACACCGCTTGATTTTTGGAATGGCTTCGCTTGAAATGTGGGTGCTCGCGGCGTTTCAGGATAAAACTTGCGCCGATTCGGACACAAAAAAGGTCGATTCGCGATGAATCGACCTTGTGATTGATAAGGATGGAGAGTGATGTCAATATTTCGGGGGACTTACACTCGTTTCCCGAACGAAGAGAATTGTGCACTGATGAATTGCGGGATCTTCCACGCCATTTTTTGCAATTTGGTCCATCGAGGTGAAAGCCCGTGCATGCGAAAAGCCCGAAGATCTTCGCTCCACATCAATTTACGCTGCGAAAGATCGGTGGAAAGTCCGCCCATACGCATCCGTATGACGTAACGACGCAAATAATGTATGTGCAAATCGGGATGCAACAAGACGCGCAAGAGCCATTCTGTGTCTGCTGCGATCTTAAAACTCTCATCGTAAAGACCGACTTGTGTCAAATAGTCTCTGCGAATGTAGCAGGTGGGATGTAGTGGCAACCATCCGTGACGAACTTTCCACGGACGATACGTGCCGCCTAACCAATTGCGTACCACAGCATTGGGGCGATCGGAACGAACGAAAAGCCCGTCGGCATAAACCACCAGCGCCTGTGAACTTCTGAATGCATCAACAATAGCGGACAAGGTATGTGTGTCATATAGTACGTCGTCTGAATGCACCCAACCGATGATGTCGCCGGTCGCCATTCGCAAGCCTTTATTGAGTGCCTCGTACATCCCGTGGTCGGGTTCGCTGACAAAATGCGCCAAACGCGAAGCGTATTCCTCGACTATTTTCTGCGTCCCGTCAGTCGAAGCCCCGTCTATGATGATGTATTCCACATTATCATAATCCTGCGCCAAGACACTCTCTATCGTCTCACGAATGGTCGCTGCACGATTGTAGCAGGCGGTCACGATGGTGACTTTTGGGGATTTATGGGATTCAGTCGTCATGCAAGTGGTTTTGACCGGTCACAAAGCGATAGAATTTCATCCATGGCCAAGCGATCATTTCGGTAGGGTTGAGCCAGAAGAAACGCAAGCAGTTTCGTAAGAAATAGGAATAGAAACGGCGAGTTCGCGCTTTACCTTCACCGAACTGCATCGCATGGCCGAAATTACCCGATTCGATAATCCATGCCAATACGCGCTCTCCTCGTTTTTCGTCTTGCTTATTAAATGCAACACCATCAGGAGAGATATATGCAGCGTCTTTATCCATACCGAGATAAGTGCAGCAAAGATAAGCCAACATCCGAAAAACACGCAACAAACGCAGTTCTTTGAGCATCATGTACAATTTCGGCGTGTTGATTTGATTGCGCGTATTTTGGAGCACCATCATCCAGTCTACTACTTGTCGAAGTCCCAAGCCTTCGTTAACAATATGGGTAAAAGGGTGGGCAGTGAGTAATACCATATTAAGCTCTGGTGGGAGTACATGCACCATTCCAGCCCCAATATCCAACATTGGTGTGGGTGATTTGCACTCATCTACCTCTTGGGTGAGCAATTCACGCAATCTACGATGCGTCGACGGCCATTGTAAACGCTGTAAGACCCAGTGTAGTTCGATGTCAAGCGGTCCTTTTCGATAGGATGTATGATGCATTGTCACATCGTCTTTTTCAAACTGCAACGCTTCCAATGCTGAGCACGCTTTTTCAAAATCTTTTGGAGCGACATAAACGTCAATATCCCCACTGCGGCGCAACAAGGGATGGGGGTAATGAACGGCACAGGTTTGCCCTTTCATGATGGCATGACGCACTCCTTTCTTCTCAAACAGTGCGCTCAACCGTACGGCGTGCATTTCCATTTCACGATTCGCCTGCTCCAATCGCGGCATTCCGGCAATCCATTGCAACAGCGCAGGCCGTTCCTCATCGCTCACCCGTATTTCGGGCAAGGCATATAGCAAGCCATCAACGGTCTGTTTTCTGGCTTCCTGTAGCAGTACACTGAAGTTGGTCACTTCGGGGATTTCATCACCATGTAGTGCCGCGCGGAGAAGAGCAAAAAGTGTATCGTAAGTACTATTCATTCGTGGCAGTGTGCACGTAATTATCTATCAGATACTGCTTGATGGCAACATCATCAAATCTAAATTGCTTCTTTATTTCAAATACCTTTGCATCGGCGAGTGCTCGATACCAAAAGCCCTGAAGAAAATGCCACAAGAAGCCTTCTTTCCCATCAAGGAAGCCCAATCTAAAGATGTAACGCAAAATAAAGAAGAAGAAGGCACGCCAAAACAAAGGCAAGCGTATGTATTTTAGTTTCTTACGACGAATTGAAGCCGAATGCGTTCCTCCACTTTGAATACTCGTGTTATCCAACAAGCCATACTCAGTCATCAATAGGTCAATCGCTTCCCTTGTTGCATAACCATTATGCTTGTTCGTCCACCATGTGATACCATTTAGGTTGTCATCATAAAAAGGATGTTTTAATGCATGAACTTCACCACTCGTAAGAACAATGTGTTCATCCATCTGCTTATCTTCAATATAGCCGCTTCCCTTTCTGAATAAACGCAAGAGAATAAGTGGCAAAATACCGTGTTTTATACACTTTCCTAGAAATATTCTTAAGCAAGGAGCAGTAAAGCCATTCACAGCATCAGATGCATGATTTACCTTAGACATGACTTCTGTTATTAATTCACTGCTTAAGTATTCATCAGCATCCATTCTCCAAATCCACTGGGACTTGATAGGAAGATTCTTCAAAGACCAGGAAAATTGACGAGCATAATTTTCCCATTTATGAGTATAGACTGCGGCCCCTAAACTCTGAGCAATTTCTCTTGTTTTATCTGTACTAAATGAGTCTACGACGAAAACCTCAGAAGCAAATTGTTTGGCATTGGTAATACTCCTTTCAATGTGCTTCTCCTCGTTGAAAGCTAAAATGATTACTGCAATACTACCCTTCTCCATTGATAACTCTTTTCTTGAGAAACTTTGCAGGATTCCCACCGACCACACTCCAAGCTTCTACATCACGAAAAACTGCGGCTCTTGCACCAACAACAGCCCCTTCTCCAATAGTAACTCCGGGGCCGACAAAGGCTTCCGCTGCTACCCAAGCATATTTTCTTATTCTAATCGAGTTTGCAATTTGCTCGTGAGCTTTTGAAGATATATTGTGACTTGCTGTGCACAGGTAAACGCGTTGACTGACAGTTGCGTAAGATTCCAATACGATAGGGGCTGCATTATAACAATCAACTCCGGAAGCTAAACATGAAAAGTCATGCATTTCCAAGTTCCAAGGCATAAAAATCTTAGCACTTGAATAGACAATCGCAGTGTGTGCAATTTTTGCTCCAAAACAGCGTAGAAGCATACGTTTCCATCCGGACAAGAAACTCCCTGGCAATGGCTGCCCTAAGCAAAACCAAGTGATACGCCAAATTAGCCGCCTCGCCTTATTTGCGAAGGTATATGGGGACGTAAACTCAAGTAACTCTTTCATAATGAGTACCGATATTGGACGTACTGCTCCGTTGGTATTCTTTTTCCGTGAACAGTACAAGGAGTACCATACACTACAGTATTCTCTTCCACATTCTTGAAAACAGATGTTTTTGCTCCAACTACTGCAAATTGCCCGATTTCTACTCCCCCAAATATAAAGCAGTCCGCACCTATAAAAGCCCCATGGCGTATTTTGACAGGCGTACGTACCGAGGCAAAATTTCGAGTTCTCACGTCATGCCCATCAGGTACGATATGAGTGAAAACTCCGATACTTACAAAATCTTCTAACTCAACAAGGATCGTATTTTTTATATAGACATAATCATCTAGAGAAGAATGATTCCCCATGATTAAATTCCATGGCATCAAGATGGTTGCATGTTGAGCAACATAACATCCCTTTCCTATTTTAGCCCCAAATAGTCGTAACAAAAAAACTCTCCACGGATTTAATATGGAAATCGATGTCTTGAAAAACAATGAATCTACGACTTTCCATACAATTAGCAACATCTTAATGTTTCTACTTAAGTCTTGCGTCTTGCAATCTCTGACAAACCAAAGCTCTTTATTCATTTGGACTAATCCATCAATATCAAATGTTGTTAATTGGAGTCTTACACATCGCAGCTTTGTATTGTTCTACAAACTTACCAGCAACGATACTAGTTGCAAATCTTTCCTCAATTAATCTTCGTCCATTGCGCCCCATTGTTTCTATCGTTTCCTCTGTTACGAACATCGCCTCTCTGAGAGTTTTTTTCAAGGCATTCACACCAAGCTGAATATACCAACCGCACGCAAAGTCTTCCAACTCTTTCCAAGGTGTGCCATGTGTAGTGATAACCGGAGTACCACAAGCCAATGCCTCTGCAACTACAATTCCAAAGTTCTCACTGTAGGTTGGTAGAACAAAAAAATCGGCAGATTGTAGTAGACTGACTTTTTCTGCTCCATAAACGCCACCGACAAATTTTACGACCTCACTCAATCCGAAAGAAATAGCAGTCTTCTTCAACGTTTCCACATAGTCGGGCTCTCCTTCCCCGGCCATGATCACTTCGTAACCATCCAAATCAGGTTTCAAGTGACTCAAAGCTTCAAGAAGCAACTCAATTCCTTTCTTGACATGCAGTCTACTCATAAACACTATTCGCCTTTTATTTCTCCAGTTATCCTTAAGTGGTAACTCCTCAATATTCACCGCATTAGGTATTACAGCAATACGGGCATTCCATCCCAAGCGAAGCAGATTATCTTTTTCAGTATCTGCAGTTGCATGCAAATAATCAGCATGCTTTACCAAACCTCTTTGATATAATTGGATTGCAGGCCATTTTCTCGTCCAATAATGTCGCTTAACGATCCATGGTTCAAGCATACCATGGGGAGATAATACAACCGGAATCTTTAAGCTTCGTGCAGCCCATTGGAAAAAAGCCAACTGGGGTTGCCAACATCCATTGATATGCACCACATCGGGACGCAATTCTTTCAATAGTGCTTTAGATGAAGAATAACAGGTTAAACCTGAAGATATTCGGTGTACAATTGCGTTGCAAATTTTCACTTCGCGCTTACTCTCATAGCTCGTTGCAACATGCAACTCAACGAGTTTTCCTAACTCTTCACAGAGTACCGACAAATAGGATGCTACACCGCCTGCAGAAGCTGCCAAGGAGGAAATATAATGAAGTACTTTCATCTCAACGCATAGGATTGGTCATTTTTCCTCTGAAAAACCTTCGAAAATAAATACGCCAATTATAGAGACGATAAATGAGATATTGTGACAAAGAGGCCTTTTGCAAATTGGGATATTCTTTCAAAAGTCGCTCAGTCTCTGTTTGTTGCAAATTCGCATCAGAAGACAGCTGACCTTCTTGCACACAATAGGCGGCTACCACCTTGTCAATATACTTCACCTTCAAATCTGGTATCATGGAAGCTTCGAGCCAAAATTTGGTATCAGCAACCAACTTGTAAGAAGTATCGAAACCTGCAAGCTGTCGAAAGAGAGACGTTTTAATGACTGTTGCTTGTTGCGTCAACATGACGATTCCTTTACGCTTCAACAAGCCTCCGAACCACGAGAACCATGGGCAAGAGGTTTGCTCGGTCAGAAAAGCTCCCTTTTCATCAACGTAACATGTACGCGCATAAACCATATCCCAAACATCGGTCGTTATGCTATCTATCAAAGAAGAAAAATCGGGTAACCAATAATCGTCATCATTGATGAACGTAAGATAGTCGTAGTAATCCAACAGCTCATTAAATCCGTGATTTAGGGCAGAATAAATCCCCCTTTCATCGGCACTCTCTTGTAATATGTCTATGTGATATTTCTCTTTTAACCTCGAAATCGCGTTTTCAGGCGCAACCAGAACATGGTGGCACTTTCCTTGTCCGAAACGACTAACGTTCTTAATAGTGACATCCAAAGTCGAGCGAGTTCCCAACGTCGGGGTTAACACCAAGATTCGCTTCATATTTCTTTCTTTTTAGTTTCTGCAAAAATCAACAAAATAAGAACCATATCCATAGGAATATTGTATCTAAACGTAGATGGCGGACTAAACCACATGTTCCAAAAAAAGTCTACGGTCACAAACAGCAAAGGCAGTACCAAATGTGGTCTCGCATATAGAGATTGAAACGAGCGTTTTACGATCAATACAAAAATTGAGAACATCGTGACCAATGCCAAAATGCCATGGGTCATTCCAGCGCCCATAATAATAGAATGATTGGGCAAGCTATCTTCGTTGTCTAAAACGACCTTACCTTCTACATCTTTGAAGATGGTCATCAAGCGGTGAAAATACATATTTGGATCATCTGCCCAACTGCCCCAGCCCCACAGCGGTTTCTGAGTAAAAGCAACCCACTGGGCAAAAATTTCCGTTCGTCCTGAAATCAATAGATACACAGGATTGTATGGGTTTGCCAAATTTAATGTTTGAAAGGTATTACCGCTGGTAATCTCACCGTTTAAAACCAGATAGGTATAAAGACAGTAAAAAGAATAACCACCAATCAACATTATCGGCAACACCACTCTATAATCTCGCAAAGACTTGTAGTTTGCAATCAATAAAGAAAAAGCACCTGGTAGAAAAAAGAAGGAGCCGAAACTTCTCGTACCCAACGTGACGAACAACGCACCCAATAAGATATAAACAATTGATTTTATAGCATTACTAAAGTTGGCATATAACAACCACAACATCATCATCGCTCCCGTAGCAGGAGCCAAAGTAAACTTGAAAAATATAAGCTGTTCTACTGCATTTCCTAGTTGTTTATCACCTAAGAGCCAGTCACACATTATATAAGCGGCGGACCCAGCAAAAGCATATCCAAGCAAACGATAGTCATCCCTACAATTCTTGTATAAAAACAAGACATGAAGAAAACTCATTACAGTAATAGCAATACCTTTTAGATCGTTCGAAAATGGATTGTCCGTATGGAAGGCACTTGCGACCAACTGTATAACAAATAGAAAGAAGTAAAGGATGGAAATAGTCCGTAGTAATTGGTGTCTAAAAGGCTGAACATCTGAGATTAATGAGAAACCAATAATAAGCAAAAACAGCTCTGAAACAGAAACTTCACCGATGAATTGAAACTTCAGCAGAAACCCAAACTCAAATAAAAACAATAACAACTTCTTAACCATCTACTCTTTAAGAATTAAACTCACTTACTTCTTCCTCTAAAAAAGCGCTGATGAGAACTCTCATCTCGCACATTTTAAAGATTCAACAAAAACCACACTCATCACAGTCAAAACAATTCGTCATCTCATAAAATGACTCGTTATAAAATCCAACCTATATTACTCCGTGCAGATCTGCGTGATAAGTAATAGAAAGTAACTGCAGAAAAGTCACCTGAAGACATACACTACAACTTATTAATCGCATATCACCTAATTACAAAAGCTTTTACATCAACATAAACTTCCCAGATACGGCAAATTATGCAAGCGAAAGAAGCCACTATAATAAAGAGCAGGATATTTATGATCTTCACATTAACACCACAATTTACGCGCTTCACGACACAAGGTATTTCTTTCACTTTGAGTCATACCAACTACATAAACTGCAATGAGCGTAGTTATACCATTTAGAAGAATAGTAAAAACCAAATGCTTTAATGTCGGCGAGAACCTGGATAAAAAGGCATACCATACTCCGCATTGAACACTTCCTACTAAACAAATTGGAATGACTATACGACGGAGCACTTCGCGCACTTTTATTATGGAAACTTGAACACCGTAGTATACCCGCAAGACACAAGCCAACACCTCCATTACCAATACTACATACACCAAAATCGTCGGACTGCCACCATTTTTTGCACAAATATATGCAATGGGCAAGCCAAACAAACTTACCCCGTCAGGAATAAGCATAAATTTAGCAATCTGATTCGTCGCCATCACAGCACCGCGGATCGGCTCGAAGGCTGAATATGTGAGCGATACAAATGCCATTGCTTGAGCAAACTCAACCGTATAGGGAGGAACATGGCCCAACCAAAGGTACATGATATAGTTCGCTTGAAATAAAAACGGAAAGAAAACAAGGTAAAGCATGTATACCGCCATTTTACTTCCCATGTATACCAAGGTCTTGTGATCTTCAAACTCGCCACTTGCATACGTTTTGGTTATCTGAGGAGCAATTGCCCTGTAGACATTTAAAGCGAAAGACAAAATAGAATTTTTCAGTTGCAATGCAATGACATACACAGCATTAAGTGCAGCTCCGAAGGTCATATTGATGATCAAAACCAATCCTTCTGAGGTTACGACATACAAGATCCCCGAAAGCGTGCTTATTCCTGCGAATTTTCCCAAGCCTCTCAACAAATCTTTCCGTAGTGCAAAACGATAGCGTGATTCCGTGAAGTTTTGATGACAATAGACTTGATATACAACGCGCACTAACAAACCAATACCTGCCAAGAATCCCCCATACCAAATCAATCGATAATCAGCAAAAAATGAAATGGAATAAGCAGCGACACAATTTAAGATCACTTGTAGAATTGAGATACCTGCAAAAGCGCTCATCCGTTCGTGAGCTACAATCAATGCGTTGTAAGGAATGCTTATCAAATTGACCAAACATGTGAATACAGAAAACTGAAAGACCCAAAAGGCAGCATTCATGCTTGCCGCAGGAATCTTTACTTTATGATAGAGCATCAATAGCCCCCCTACCTCCAAGACAAGAAGCGTCAAACCACTCAAGATAAAAATAAAATTGAGCGACGTGCAAAAAACGGCATTGGGCTCTCCGTCATTGCGCCCTAATTCGAAAGTCAAAAAGCGCTGTACGGCATTGGTTATTCCACTGGCCAATGCTCCCGTAAGGCTCACAATGCTTCCTACGACTCCATATACACCCATATCCTCAACCCCCAAATTTTGTAAGGTCAAGCGTGTGGCATAGAGATTGATCCACATTGTGAAAAGCATCCGCACATAAAGCAGTGCGGAATTTTTTACAACCAAGCGTTTATTCAGAGACTCAGGCATTTTTCAATTTTCTGGCAGCTCGATAGACGGAAAAATCCCCTCCCAACAGGGATTCAACAACCAAAGACGAATGGACACACTCACGCATCCTTAACAATTTCGCAGGATTGCCTCCTACGACTTGCATTGGTTCAACATTGTGCACAACGACACTCCCGCTACTTGCTACGGCTCCGTGTCCGATTCGCCGACAAGAGGGAAGCACAAGAACCTTTGTTGGCAACCACACATAATCCTCAATCACAAGTCCGTAATCCTTTCGCTCCCATTCAGGAGAATCTATATTATATGAGGTCGTGATAATCTCTGTTCCATGCCCTATAATGACATATTCACCGATCTCTATGGAGTTCTAGTATCCAAACTATCCGTTTGTATAGAAGCATGTGCCCCCACTACCACGTTTGCGTTCATCTTACGTGCCAGAGCCACTGAGAAAATTGCTCCCACCCCAATTTTTGCTCCATTTCGACGAGCTATTCGGCGAACACGCCAATACTTTATGCTTTGAAGAAGGCGAATAAGCCAGCCCACCCAATAACGGAACAAATCGCGTTGGGAAATGTCCTCCACATAAGACTCCGGTATCATATCAGGTATAAATAAGCTCCTCAGCATGTCATAACACTCTGAGGATCAAATATAAAAATCATTTTGTACAAAAGCACATCCTATAAGTACAACGCCGGCAAACATGAATCCAACGGCAATTCAATTGCAAATATAACAATATAAATTGACTATACGACAGAAGGAAAGAACTATTTCGGCATTAGGACTAAACTCAAGCATAAATTGCCGCCATCTTATAGCCAAATGAAAGGAATTGAGCGGATCATTACTTATGATTACTAGGCAATTGACGTGTCTCATAAAATCAAGACACTGGAACCCCGCGAAAAACTCCCCTTCCCTCCAATCCAATCTGCGTAAATTTTCTAACATTCATTTCAACACGTGCCAAGAAAAAGCTAACTTTGCAGAGAATCATCTACTCCCTTTATTCAATACGTCTAAAATCTAAAGTTCATAACATATGACTATTTCATCGCTTTTTCAACGTGCATCAGGTTGGCTTCCTTCTGCAGCACAAACCAACTACCAATGGTTCAACTTTTGGTTACTTTTCTTGAGTCAAATGTTCGTAGAAATAGGAAGCTTCCAGTATTACGACAACCCCATCAAACAGTTTCCTCGTTTTATGTGCGTGCAACTGCTTTTGATATTCGGATGGCATTACTTTTTCGTCATATGTTCTCGACTGTTCGCCAAGTCTTGGAAACCATTGGGGAGCGCGATGAACATCGCCGAGACTACTATTATTATGTTTGTTTTTATCCTCGAAGGCTACCTACTAATCACTTATCATTCAAATTTTAGTGATACATTGTGCGGTATGATGCTGGCCACCAATATACGGGAAAGCAGCGAGTTTCTACACAGTATAACCGGATCGCAAATACTCAGCATAAGCGGGATCGCGGCTTTACTCATCGCAAGCTCTACCATTATGGGTAAGCTCTGCACCCGTTGTTATCCGAAACTTTGGTTACGTTGGGTCTTCAACATATCGCTCATAGGAATGTTAGGACTCACCATTATTAAGGCGCAACGTTGTTATCAATTGAATAGTCCAACACCTGCCTCTATCACCTGCGGCATAGACCGTTTAATCTGGAGTCCGCAAGTTGCATTGCGCGTTAACGCCCAAATAGGTAATAGTGTAGAACGCCTTCTCTCGCCAAAACATTTAGAAGGAACTGAAATTCGACAGGCCTTTAGATCCCCTATAGACCTCGTACTCATCCTCGGAGAAACTGCACGTGCTGATTACCACAGCGCTTATGGTTTCAAAGAACAAACCACACCACAAATAGACTCATTAATTAGCATCGGCGATGCTTTCTGCTTTAACGACGCACGAAGCGGCGCAAATAATACAGTTCTATCGGGAAAATATTTATTTACGTTTTGGAATGGAGAAACAAACATCGAATGGTGTGACACCCCGTCACTTCTTTCCGTATTCGCACGAGGTGGCTATGCAACACGATGGTTCACGAACCAAGAAACTGAAGGGACTTTTTCGATCGAACGCATGTTCGGTAAAACAGCGCAACAGTTACGCACCCCCCAAGGGACAACTAACGGTGTTGTCGGCACCATCGGTTATGACGAAAACATTCTACCTATACTGAGAACTTATAGTGACCTTTCCCTACTACAAAAAAAGAATTCTCCTGCTGGACAGCTTAGCGTTATTCATCTAATGGGGAGTCACTATCAATACATCGCCCGCTACCCCAAAGCCTTCAATCGATTCACAGCAAAAAATGTTCCTCATAAACATGGAGGAGCAGCAGACGAACGCATAGCAGAGTATATGAACTCGATCCTGTACACAGACTACGTGCTTGGGAAGATTTATGCTCGCTATCGCGAACGCCCTGCTATGATCATCTATTTGTCAGATCACGGAGAATCACTATATGATAATTCCGAGCAGCCCGAACTTTGTGGGCACGGTGGGCGCCCCTGCCGAGAGCAAGCAGACGTTCCATTTGTTGTTATGCTCACCCCTTCCTTCCGTAAAGCTTATCCCAAGCTTTCCAAAGAAATCTATGATGCTAGATTCCGCCCCATTTCAACTGCGTGGCTCACGAATACGCTGACACTAACAGTTGGTATTCGCACACGTTTTTCAGACGAGCGGTATAATTTCTTCGGTAAACAATTTGCGCCTCCACAAAAGCGCAAGACAGAAGGAGAAGGCGGTGTGTTCTCGTTCCCCACGATTAAGGAGAAACGTGTAAAATAAAGTCGTGCTGTTAGAACCTACTACGCTATTACCAACAATCTCTCGCATTACTTTTTGAATGCGAGAGATTGTTGATATCTTACACTCAACAAAAGCAACATCCTACGTACGGTAATGTCTGGAAAGATGTCCCTACTCCCTTACCCTCTGGCTTGGTAAACAACAAATCTAAGGGAAATTTATGATGTTGGTTTTCCTCTGCAGTTTTTTTTAACACATGTTCCATTTATCAACAAGCAGAAGTCCTTCTTACTTACATCCTTCTTTTTCCTCCTTGCCCCCTTTCAAAAAAATAAACCACGGAGGCTGGCAATGCATCGCTCCACGCAAGAACAAGGTACGAGTAGCAGTGATTGAGGCGTTCCACCCAGTTTGTCGAGTAAATTACCCGGCGCACAGGTGCTATTTGCTTACCGGTGAAGAATCTCTGTCCTAGTCCTATGCGCATACGCGCGCGTCAGCTGTTTTTGTTTTTCATCTTCACCCTTCACACAAGTACAACAAGTAGGTGTAATTCATCGGATTAGGTGTGAAGGAAACGGGTAATTTTCGCTTCACCACCCTGCCACAGCCAATAAACCCACTCCCTGGCCTAAAATCACGGATTGAGCGCGCAAAAAGTGCAGACCCGACGTAATAAATAGGTTACAGCCGAGAGTCCCACGTGGTGCTCGTATCAAGATATACACATAGAATCAAAAGTAGGCGGCAAAAAGAAAGCACGCACAGTCTTCTACGACAAGAAAATAGATACAACCGATAGAAAGAGAGATACATCCGACAGAAAAGGGGGCAGAAAAATCCTTCAGCTACCGCGGCACAAGAAATATGGGCAATTTCACGACAAAGATCCCCAACAGTCTCTCCACGCAGCCATCTAATCATGCTTCAATGCACATAGTACCTACCCAATCCTCAAAACACGTTTCCAAATCCCCACTACAAAGCCCTTAATTCCGATACAATCCTACCTCGTTCCCTGATACAAAGCCCGCCCCATGTCCTAATACAACAGCATCCATCCAATAAACGTAATCGACGTCCAACGAGACAGCCCCAAACGACAACACGGAGAAACGTCTTTACTACCTTTCCGCTCGGTGCCTCTGCCTTTCACCACACAACCTCGTCATTTCCACACATTATTCCCGCCTTTCCTCACATTACCTGTTCATTCCTGCGCATTGGCCCTGTCTTCCACCACACGACCTCGCCCTTTCCGCTCGTTTCTCTCTCCTTTCCGTACATTACCAACTCATTTCTGCACATTGGCTCTGCCTTTCTCCACACAACCCCTCCCTTTCCCCACGCAACCTTCTCCTTTCCACTCATTACCTCCACCTTTATGCAGCTGCCATTGACGTAGCGCGTTTAATCCTGCCGTCAGTTCTTCCATTCCCCAAAGAAAAAGCAGTATCTTGACCTTATACATCAAGATACCGCAAACAGTTCACAAGGAAAAGGCAAATTAGTTCCCCATACTCTGCCACTTTCTTTTTATGTATTCTCGCCTTTTCTGATAAGTCCCTCCTATTCCAGGGTATTTCCGAAAAGCTTCTCTTCTAATTCGTCGATAGGCCTCCCTAAGGATTTTCCTCTGTTCTCTTTCATGCCGCTGCCTCTCCAAGATCTCAGCCTGTTCTTCACCCAGAAGTTCATGCTGCAATCTCTCGATGACTTCGGGATGTTCCTTTTGGAACCGCCTGCATTCTTTCCCAAACGCATATACATAACATGCAAGAGCCAAGAAGACTATCGCGCCTACGAAATAGAGAAAATAATCGTCGATCATAACATACTTATTCTGAAGGATTTGTCCTAACTTCTACACCGCCGAAAATATGATTTGGGGAACGAGCTCCCCATTCCAACCCTCGGAAGCAGATTTCAATCACGATCTTTGAACGAATCGACATGCCGACGAAAACATTCCACATCGAAGCATCGTCTACTTTCGATGTCTTCAATCGAGAAAGTCGCGGCATCTTTGAGAAACGGCAGATATCGAAATTAGGCTCGCCGTCCCTCCACCAAAAGTTGGCGAAGTCGCGCATTAAAGTCCGATTGCTGCATGAGCGTTTCGAGACCAATGTGCATGCGGTAACGCCAAAAATGTCGGGGATTTGCCGGTTCGTTGATGCGTTCGGCATCGACATCGGGCAGACGAAGGCGCTCATCTATGGACAACCAATCCTGCCAGGGAAGAATGCACAGCATCGAAGGGCAATCCACATGCCGGCGCACGATTTCTTCACACAGCCAAGCAGGCGCATCCGCGGGCGCTTCGCCGCCGTGGCCGAGCACCTCGAAGAAGTAACGCGCGGAACGCGCCGCATCCTCCGCCCACCATCCGCGGAGCGTAGCCATGTCGTGCGTGCCGGTACTGCACACCGACCGACGAGGATAAGCCTCGACATCGGCAAACTCGCGACCGAACGCCTTGGGCATGCGCTCAATTTCGAGCGTGAGCAGCTGAAGTTGCTCCATCACCCCGGGCACGCAGTCGGGCACCATGCCCAAATCTTCGCCACAAGGCAACATCGCCGTCGCATTGCTCAGCGCCGGCAACTTCTCCATGGCCGAAGCACGCCAGAATTCGTTGTGCCGCTCGTAGTAGAACACGTGATGCAGGCGCTCATAGGCCTTGCGTTCGTCGGCATTGAGGCGTTCGAAGACGAAAGTGCGGAACCCTTCGATGCGCGGATGGTAGTGTTCGCGCTGCAAAGGGTCTTCGACGAAAAGCACGTTTTCCAACAGGGCAAACAATCCCTCCCGAATCTGAGCTTCGTCAGGCCGACCGCGATATTCGCGCCTCAAGAAATCGTCCACCGCGCGCTGCGTGGCAAATTCGGGTCGGAAATGCCAAATGTCATAGTGCGAATGGGTGAGGAATGTGCGGCGCACCCACTCCGCGCGTTCGCCAAACAAGCGATCCAGCAAGGCGTCGTTGACAAAGGGGCGCGTCATGAAATCGCGATCAAACGGGAGGCCCGCCGCCTCGATCTCGTCCACCGAGTAGGGCAAAGCCGGCACGAAGCGACCGAGGAGTCCGCGCACACTGTGCGTGGGAATCTCCCAAATGCGGAAAAAGCCCAAAATGTGGTCGATGCGGTAGGCCGAAAAGTGCTCGGCCATCTTGACATAGCGCCGTTTCCACCATGCGTAACTGTCGGCCGCCATAGCCGCCCAGTTGTAAGTGGGGAAACCCCAATTCTGCCCCGTGAGCGAGAAGGCATCGGGCGGCGCGCCGGCCGATCCGCGGAGATTGAAATAATGGGGTTCCGTCCACGCCTCGACCGAACAACGGGCAATGCCGATGGGAATATCGCCCTTGAGCACCACCCCACTCCGCCGTGCATGTGCCGTGACCTCGCTGAGTTGTGTGTGCAGAAGGTATTGCACATAGCAATAAAAGTCGTAGGTCTCTCGTTCAGCCGTGCCCGCTGCGAAGGTAGCTGCGACCGCCTCAGCGTCATATTCCGCATGTTGCGGCCAGCGATGGAAATCGGGTGTGGCAAATTTGTCGCGCAACGCCGAGAAGGCCGCATAAGCCGGCAACCACTGCGCATGGCGGCCCGCAAAGGTGGCATAAGCCTGCGACTTCAGCAGTTCGCGGCCATGTGCACGGAAAGAGAGCAGCAGAAAATCGCGCTTGAGCTTGTTGACCCGTGCATAGTCGATGGTCGGGAGCGCATTGAGTTCGCGAAATTCACGGTCGAATGCGGCCTGTTGGCGCGCGTCGGGCAAGGCCGGCAAGGCGCGCAGGTCCACATACATCGGGTGGAAGGCATAGACCGAAATGGCGTTGTAGGGGTAGGAATCGGTGTTTTCGCCCGTGAGTGTGGTGTCGTGAATGGGGAGAATCTGCAACACCCGTTGCCCCGTGGCCGCTGTCCAGTCGACCATGCGTCGCAAATCGCCGAAATCGCCGACACCCTGACTGCCCTCACTGCGCAAGGAAAACACCGGAATGGCGGTACCGGCCATGCGCGGAAGCAGTTCGGGGAAATAGACCTCGGTTTCGGGCAGCACTTGATGCTCGCCCGACGCGAGAGCGGGGAGTTCCAAAATCCGGTTGGCGCCTGTTTCCCAATGCGCCACGCGCCTACTCCCTTCGTCGACGGCCACAAATTTATACTCGTCGCCGGCAGCAAGCAGGGCGGCGTCGAGGGTGAGTTGCCAAACGCCGGGGGCGATCTCGTCGAATGCAATGGCGGCGTACTCGTCCCAGGCCCCGAGAGCACGCGAGGAGCCCAGCAAGGCCAAATGGCAACCATTTCGTCGCAAAGCGGGAGAGAGCACGCGCCATGTGAGACTGCAGGCTGCCAAAGACGGGGAAGGTGCACCGGGCAATGTGGGATAGGTCACAGCCGAGGAGAACAGTGCGCTGTCGGTCGGGAGGTCGCGCCAGCGATCGTCGATGAAATACGTGTCGCAAAGTCGACTTTCGATGCGCAAGCGGTGTGTCAGATGGCCCAATTCACGCCGCAAACAGCGGCCGCCTTGCCACACGGCATAACGATAAGTGGGCACTTGCGCAGCGTGGAGGTCGGAGAACACCACCTCGCCTGTCCATTCGCCGGGCGCTGTTTCGCTCAGCGCAAGCGAAGGCGCCGGGAGGTTCTCCCATTCGAGGCGGAGCTGCTCGCCGGGAGCGGTGAAATAGGGGATTCGAAAACGAAGTTTCATCGGACTTTCGGGTATTGATTTGTTCAAAAATACACATTCCTTCGCGGATCGACAAGCGGAATGCAGAAAAAGAAGGACGAGGAACAAAAATCTACGAAAATCAGCACAAAAAAGAAGACGAATCCAATCGGAAGGATTGGATTCGTCTGAGAGCGGAAAACGAGACTCGAACTCGCGACCCCAACCTTGGCAAGGTTGTGCTCTACCAACTGAGCTATTTCCGCAAGATGTGAAGAGGAGGAGACTCGAACTCCCACGTCGCAATTGACACTACCCCCTCAAAGTAGCGCGTCTACCAATTCCGCCACCTCTCCATTGCACATCCGATCGACTTGCTATATCATCAGCGAGGGGGTGTTTCGCTGCGGTCTTTCGTTGTGGCATCGGGCTTGCTTCCCGTTTGCGATTGCAAAAGTACGACATCTTCCGCAATTGACCAAGTTTACACGAAAGAAAAATGCATTTTCTGCCGTTTTTCTCCCTTTCCGCCTGCAAAAATGGGGGCTTTGTGCCGAAACACGGGAATTTTTCGCCGAAAGGTGGGGGATTTTTCCGGCGGCCTCCCACCTTTCTCCCCTCTCCTGCGTGCGGCGGGCCCAAGGCACGAGACGATGACATGTTTGCTCGCTTGCTGCTCAGTCTGCGTGTCCGATGCACCCCGTGCGCGTCCCGAGCAATAGCTGTCGATTGGGTGCAACGACAAAAAAAATAGACCATCTCCCACTTTCTCTTACGGAGAAGTGGGAGATGGTCTATGGTGGGTGGCATCGACGACCGCCCGGTTTTAGATCAATCCCATGATGCGAAGCACAATCGGCGTGAGGATCGCTGTGAGCACCCCGTTGGCAATCAATCCGAGACTGGCAAATGCTCCGTATTTGGCCCCGTTTTCCATGGCGCGCGAGGTGCCGACGGCGTGAGATGCAGCGCCCATGCTGAGTCCCTGCGCAATGGGGCTTTTCACTCGCCCGATTTGCAACACGCGGAAGCCGGTGACCGCTCCGAGTAGTCCGACGATCACAACGATGGCTGCCGTGAGCGAGGGGATACCGCCGAGGGTGCGACACACTTCCATCGCGATGGGCGTGGTCACACTCTTCGGGGCCAGCGACACCACCACAGCTTTTGAGGCGCCGAGCCACTGTGCGGTGACGACGGCCGAGACGATGCCCACCACACAGCCCACGGTTTGCGAGAGCAAAATGGGGATGAGCTGTTTGCGAATCACCTTCAACTGCTGATAGAGGGGCACACCGAGGGCTACAATGGCGGGTTTGAGCCAGAATTCGATCTGCGAACCCGCTTTGTGATAGGTGTCATACTGAATGCCAGTGAGTTTGAGGAAGGCAATCATCACGCCGATGGTGATCAAGATGGGGTTGAAGAGCACCCACCCCGTGCGCCGCTGCACCATCTTGGCCAAGAAGAAGACCACAAAGGTGAGCCCGATGAGCACAAACTCGTTGTCGAGCGCGTCGATAAAGTGGTTTCCGATCAGGGCGAAGCGTTCGGAAAGCGAAAGGAGCAGACTATTTGTGGAAAGGACCATAGCGGCGTACGATTTGATGAGTCCAACCTGTGGAAAGCAAGACCAGCACCGTGCTCACCAGGGTGGCGATGGTGATCGGCCAGAAGTCTCGCGCGATGGTATCGAAGTTGAGCATGAGTGCTACGCCGGGCGGCACGAAGAAGAAACCGAGGTTGCTCAGCAGGAAGTCGGAAATATTTTTCACCCACTCGAGTTTCACCCACCCCATCTCGAGAAAAGCGGCGAGCAACAGCATGCCTACAATACTACCGGGGAGGCTCAGGCCGGTAACGGCGACGAGCAATTCTCCGAGAGCCATGCAGCCGAATAGAATTGTACATTGTTTGACCATGATGATTGTGAAGTTGTTTTTATGATGCGGCGAAGTTACGCAATAATGCGTGCGAACGGCTTGCCAAAGCACGAAATGTAAGACAAGCGCCCGCTGTGCTTCTCGCACTGCTCATTCAGATTTTCAAAATGAGGGGTCAAGAAGCACAACGGGACGCCGGCCTTCTGATGAAAATGGGGGAGCGCCTCAAGATTTGCGGCGTAAAATGATGATAAGTACTGCGGGGAGAATCAATCCGATCCCGATCGCCATTGCGGGGGTGAGTTGTTCTCCCAGAAAGAGGACGCCGAGCACCAAAGCGGTGAGGGGTTCCAGCACACCGAGGATGGAAGTGACTGTGGGGCCGATGTTCTGCGTGGCGTGTACCAGGGCCAGGTTGGTCACAACGGTACACACGATGGCCAAGAAGCCCAGGTTCCACCATCCGCCGGGAGGCGGCAAGAGCGCGTAGTGCGCCGAAACGTCGAAATCGGCTCGCTCGTAGGCAATGAAGGCGGCGAAAATCGCCGTGCCGAAGACCATGACATAGAAAGTGAGTTTCGCCACCGGCATGTTCCCCACCACGCGCGAACGGTTCACGCGAATGAGATAGAGCGCAAAGCACAACGCGGAGATCAGCTCGAGCACAATGCCCAACCACTGCGCACCGGCGCCACCCACTCCCGAGAGAAAGGCCACGCCACAGATGGAAAGCGCGATGGCCACCCACGTAGAAACCCGACTCCGCTCCCTGAAAAAGATCATCATGATGAGGGCCGTGAGAATCGGATAGGTAAAATGGAGCGTGGTGGCCACACCGCTGCTGCTGAAATAGCGATAGCCGGAGATGAGAAACAGCGCGGCGCCGTCGCTTAAAAAGGCCAAGAGCACAAGGCGAAGGAACTCGGCGTAGTTGATGCGGAAACTTTCGCGACGCAGTACCATGATGATCGCCAATACCAGCGAGGAAATGCCGAAACGATAGAAGAGAATGGTAGACGAAGAGAGGGGAAGCCCGACGGAAGGGGCCTGGAGTTCTTTCGTGAACAGGGGGATGAACCCATAGCATACGGCAGCCATTAGCGCCAGCAGGAGACCGGTGCCCGACTTTTCGAGAGATAACATGGTATGGAGGCGGGTTTAGGCTTCTCGGAGGTAATCAAATGCTTCGTTGATCAGGGAGGCATCGGCAGTTTGATCGAGTATGATTTTGCCGACCTCGGCCAATTGCGTGAAATTGACCACGCCGGCCGTATTTTTCTTGTCGTGAAGCATCAGTTCACGGAGTTCGTCGTAGTCGTCGCAGGTGATTTCGGGGCGTCCGTAGTGGGTGGTCACGTAGCGCGTCACGGCATAAAGATGTTCCGTGGGGAAATCCAGTTTGGTGCTCGCCATAAACAGTTCGCACACCAGCCCCCAAGCCACGGCATATCCGTGCAACACGGGCGTGGCGCGGCGCAACATGAGACTTTCGATGGCATGTCCCACAGTGTGCCCGAGGTTGAGGGCTTTGCGCAGGCCGCGTTCCGTGGGATCTTGCTCCACAATGTGCGATTTGAACTCGATGTTTTCTTTCACCATCGCGAGCAACGCAGCATAGTCGGGCGATGCGATGTCAAACTGCAGATGTTGCACGAGCATCTGCTTGTCTTTGAGCAGCGCATGCTTGAGCATTTCGGCATATCCCGAGCGGAAATTCTGTTCGTCGAGCGTCCGCAAAAATTCTGTGCACACAACGACGTAGTCCGCTTCCTTGAATGCACCGATTTCGTTCTTATATCCGCCAAAATTGATGCCTGTCTTCCCGCCGACGGAGGCATCGATCATCGCGAGTAGCGTTGTGGGCACATTCACGAAGCGAATGCCGCGCTTGAAGGTGGCTGCCGCAAAACCGCCCAGGTCGGTCACCATGCCGCCTCCGACATTGATGAGCAACGAGTGGCGTGTGGCACCGGCCTGCTGGAGTTCTTGCCAAACGTTGACAAGGGTTTCGATGTTCTTGTGGTCATCGCCCGCACCCACCACAATGGTGTGCGAAGCGACGGTACATTGCTGCTGCAATTCCTCTGCAATGTGACAAGTGTGCGCGTCGGCAAGCCACACCACTCGGTCTGTTCCGGGAAGTGTGTCAATGATCGCGCGAAGAGCGCTGGCTGCGTCGTGAGTATAGAGTATAGTTTGCATTTTCTTGGGGAGTTTTCCACCGCATCTCGCAGGTCGAAGCGATTACTCGGCGGTGCCGGATTCATATTGTTCGATGGCCCGGCGATAGTGGGGGGGAATTTCGACAGAGTTCCCTTGTTTGAGGTCGACACACACCATTACGGTCTCAGCCTGGCAGACTACGCGCTGCGTCTCTTGGTTCACGGCACGTTGCTGGAGGGTGAAACTCTTATTGCCCAAACGACTCACTCGCGTTTCGATGACAATCCGGTCTTCGTAGTGGATGGGCTCGATGAAGTCGGCATGAATACTGGCTACCAACGGGACAACGCTCTGCAAACGGAAGTCCGGACAGAGCACCGTGGCGAAGTAGTTTTCTTTTCCGAGGTCGTAAAAGGAGAAATACACGTTGTTGTTCACGTGTTGATACGCATCGAGATCGTTGAAACGGATTTGGATCGGGGTGCGATGACGGAAGTTTTCAGTCATGAGGGGGAGATATTGTTCGATTGCTGTGGCGAAAGCCCACATTTATAGTCCAAAATCACGTGCCACTGCGGCACAACGTGCTCGATCGGGACGCCATTCCATGGTTTCGTCGTCGAGTGCGCAAAGATCGCGCAGGGCATAGATGCCCTGTTCCTCATCGGTGCGGTGAATGCCGGCCGAAGCGAACAAATGGTTGCGGGCATCGACCACACGCAAGGCTTCTTGGCAATAGTCTGCGGCTTCGCCCGAGGCGCGCAAGGCGGCGTTCACGTAATTCAAAAGTGCTTCCACGAAATCGTCGTGCGAAACGTCGTGAGGAGTTTCCGTCATCGATTGAGTATTTTGAGAAAAGCGTCGTATCGGCTGTCTAATCTCGACAGTTCGTAGGGGGGCAATTGCAGCGCAAACGTACCCGGCAGCTCGCCGAGGGCAAAGTATTCGCGCAACATGCCCGCTAAGTTGAATGCTGCCTTGTCGCCGCGGCGCATTAACTCCAAGGCGACGCGGCGTAGATAGTTTTTGTCGTCTTCAAAGTGCCGCAGTGTTTTGAACAACAGGAAATAAGTCGGCGGTGTGGCCGCGCGAAACAATTGTGCCGCGCGCACTTTCTCACCGTCTTCCCGGTGCCAGAGTTCCCCCAGGAGTCTCTCGGCCTCTTCCGGTGTGGAAGCCAACGGCAAAAGGGCTTCCAGCATTTTGCGGCGGTCGATTGCGGTCGCGTCCTCGCGACAAAACCCGAGAAAATCGGGGGCCGTCCATTGCAGTCCACCGCGTTTCCGGCGACCGACGGCGGCTTTCAGCAACGTGCCGAGAAAAGCGCGGCTGTCGGCGCGACAAAGCGTGCGAAAGGCCGACCAAAACGCCTCATCGCTCAACGAGGTCCAAAAATTCGCCTCAGCCAGCACAACACTTGCCGCACGAAACTCTGCATTCCGCAGCGCCAACAGATGATCGCGCAGCGCATCGAAGCGGCAAAGTGCCAAATGGGAGGACAAACGAGTGCGCAAAGCGGCGGTCGGGAGGGAAGCGGGCATAGAAGGAGGGGGTGGCGATGAACGAAGCAGAGGGAAACGAAGCGGTGCGGCGCACTCCTTATATATATAAGGCGTGTCGCGATGGCCATACAGGGCGTGTGCGGCTCGAAAGCGGCTCACGGCAGCCAACCCGCGGCGGGTGTTTCGGCCGTCAATCGCGCAATTCCAGTCGCACCACGTTCTCTACATGATGAGTCTGGGGGAACATGTCGACAGGCTGCACGGCCGTGACGCGATATTTCGCATCGAGCAGCTGCAAGTCGCGGGCTTGTGTGGCGGGGTTGCACGACACGTAAACAATGCGGCGCGGGGCGGCATTGAGGATCACGTTGATCACATCATTGTGCATACCTGCGCGCGGAGGATCGGTGATGATCACATCCGGACGCCCGTGGCGCGCGATAAACTCGTCAGTGAGAATATCTTTCATGTCGCCCGCATAGAACGTTGTCTTGTCATTCAGGCCATTGAGTTCGGCATTGACTTTGGCATCCGCGATGGCTTCGGGCACATACTCGATGCCGACGACGTGACGCGCCTTGCCTGCCACGAAATTGGCGATCGTTCCCGTGCCGGTGTAGAGATCGTACACCAACTCCCCGCCCGTGAGGCCGGCGAAGTCGCGGGTCACCTTATAAAGTTCGTAGGCCTGCTCGCTGTTTGTCTGGTAGAAGCTCTTCGGCCCCACTTTGAAGCGCAGTCCCTCCATCGATTCGTAGATAAAGTCGGTGCCGGCATACGTCACCACGTCCAAATCGCCGATTGTGTCGTTGCACTTCGTGTTGTTCACGTAGAGCAGCGAGGTGATTTCGGGGAACGTTTCGTGCAAATGCTTCATTACGTCGAGCGCCGCGCGTTGTTCCTCGTCGTTCGTGATGCAAAATTGCACCAGCAGCATGATTTCGCCCGTCGAAGCCGTGCGCAGCATGATGTTGCGCATCAAGCCGCGGTTGGCGCGCAGGTCGTAGAAGTCCAAACCCCGATCGATGGCATAAGCGCGCAAGTCGTTGCGAATGCGGTTGTTGATTTCGCTCATCAAGTGGCACTCATCGATGTCGAGAATCTTGTCGAAAGCACCGGGAATGTGGAAGCCGAGAGCATTCATCTGGGTGAACACCTCGCCACTTTTCACTTGTTCGAGCGTAAGCCACTTCTTATTGGAGAAACCAAACTCGAGTTTGTTACGATACTCGCGTGTTTTTTTGGAACCCAGGATGGGACTGCACGCCGGCAACTCAATTTTGCCGATTCGCGCGAGATGGTCCATCACCTGCTTCTGTTTGTAGCGCAATTGTGCCTCGTAGGGCAAGATTTGCCACTTGCATCCGCCGCACACGCCGTAGTGTGGGCAGAAAGGTTCGGCACGCTCCTCGGCATATTCGTGAATGTGCATGGCTTCCGCCTCGGCGTAACTGTGTTTCTTGCGACGGATCTGCAGATCCACCACATCGCCGGGCACCACATAGGGCACAAAAACGGCGAGTCCGTCGACCTTGGCCAAAGCCTTTCCTTCGGCGGCGACATCGGTGATAAGTATTTTCTCGAGCAGGGGAAGCGGTTTCTTCTTGCGGGCCATAGTCTTTTTAATTTCAAGAGCAAAAGTACGATTTTGCAGCGTTTCGACCAAGTCACTTCACAGAAAGTAGTTTTTTTGCGCCCGTTGTCCACAATTCTCAACACGCCGACCGCCGCACCCTGCGCCCCATCGCACAGCGCCCCCGCGGTGCTGCCCCACCCTGCGCCTCATCGGTAGCACAAAGCGTAGAACGGGCAGACTTTGCACGTCTTTTCGTCGCCGGTCAACGGCTCGAAGCTGCGCGCGGGATCCAGAATTTCGCCCACCAGCTGCGTGAGGCGCTCCGCAAAATCGGGCACTTGTTCCGCAAAATCCACCACTTCGCTCTTTTCTTTCCCTTTGCCCATCTTCAAATAGGGCGAAAAACCGTTTTTGCCGCGGGCGCGATGCACAAAGTAGAGTGCGGGGGCTATCGAGGAGGCGTCGGGGGCGAGTTCGCGCCGCAAGATTTCGGCATAGATGAACGTCTGCAACATATAATGCCGATGTTTCCCGCCGCGCACTTCGAAAAGTTGCGCCACCGAATCGGCCGTTTCGGGACCGCCTCCCGTTTTGTAGTCGACAATGCGCCACAATCGGCGACCGTCGTGCGTCACACGATCCAAACGGTCCATGATCCCGCCGATCGTCACGTGCGAAGCGCCCAAACCTTCGGGCAGCGGCAGGTGCATTTCGTGCCACCGCTCCAATTCGCACACCTGCAGTTCGTCCAACTGTGCGTCGTCTTCGAGCAGAATGCGCAGGTACATCTCGACCACGCTGGCTTCGAGCACCGGCAGTTGCTCAGGTTCGAAATTTTCTTTCGCAAAAGCCTGCACAATGTAGGGGCGCAACGGACTGGACTCGCCGATTTTGGGGCGGCGTGCCAACGCCTCGAGATAACCCGGCGGAGGCGTGCCGCGGTGGTCGCTGACCACACGCTCATACACGGCTTGTGCTGCCGCGTGGAAGATCGTTCCGAGCAGATTGGGCTGGATTCCGTCGTCGGGAGTGGGCTGCGGCATGCGGTAGTTGCACACATATTCGTAGTAGAAGCGCAAGGGGCAGCGCAGATACGTGTTGATGGCCGAAGGCGAAAGCGAGGGGTGCGCGCCCTTCACGTGGCCTTCCGCATCGCGACGGTAGAGACGCTCCACAAGGTCGCGCGGTTTGTCGACGGCGGCGGGCGTGTGCAACAGCGAATCGAGGTCGACGCGCAAAGCCAAGTCGACAATCGGCAAATTTCGGTCGACCCGCAGCTGCGTCATGAAGCGCGACATCTCGCCGGAGGAGAGTCCTTCGGCCGAACTGTTGAACGTCATGCGCAAACGCCGCGCCCGCTGCACGAGACGGTAGAAATAGTAAGCATAAACCGCCGTGCGGCGTTCGGGAGTGGTGAGGCCGAAAGCTTTGCGCAGCATGTAAGGGATGAACGAGTTGTCGTTGGGCGTCTGCGGCAGCGTACCTTCGTTGACCGAAAGCAGCAGCACGTCGTCAAAATCCAAGCAGCGCGTTTCGAGCACGCCGAGCACTTGCAGCCCCACGGCGGGTTCGCCGTGAAAAGGCACCGTGGTTTGTCGAACGATCTGGCGCACCACACGACGCAAAGTGCTCACGCCCACTTCCAATCGGCCCGCGGCCGCAATGATGCGCAGGCGGTTGAGCAAGGTGGCCATGAGATAGAAGGCCTCGGACTGCAACACATCTTCAAACCGCGAGGTGTCGAAATCCGGCCGCCCGCAAATATCCTTGGCCCGCTCGTTCACGCGCGCACTCAAGCGGTCGAGCACCTCGACGGCCGGCAACGAAACGCCGCGACGCTCCAGATCGGCGAAGCCCTGTTCCACCAACGTGTTGGCTTCGGCGTGCCCGAGCGGGAAACCCTTGGTGACGTTCACCTGATGCACCCGTTCGGGAAACACGCGCAGCACGGGCTGGAGCAAATTCTCGTTGCACAGCACCACCGCCGTGCGCCGATGCGCCGTTTCGTCGGGCGGCAAGTGATTTTCGAGCCATCCGCTCACACTTTGTGCCTGTGCGGCTTCGCTCGTGGCCGAAACCATCTCGATTTGCTCGATGTTTCGGAAATTGTCGAAGCACTCGGCCGGCAAAGCGTTGGGGAAGTTGCGCAGGTTTTCCTCGATGAACAGTCCCGCTTCGAAGCCCCGGCTCTTGTAAGGATCGGCATAATAGCCGTCGTAGTCCCAATAGAAACGGGCCTTCCCCGCCTTCTTCATGATTTCGAACAAGCGTTGTTCGGCTTTGTCGAGCACGTTGAAGCCCACCACGGCGTAGCAATCCACATCGGCCGGCAAGGCACAGCGCTCTTCCGCAAGCGCATTGACCACACGCCGGTAGAGTGCGCCCTCATAGGCCTTGCCTTCGGCCAACAGCTCCGCATTGAGGCGGCGATAGAGCGGCAGGAGGGCATTCCACAGTCGGCGAAAGCGTTCGCGCAATTCGCTCTTGTGGTCGGGATCAAAGTTGGAAAAGAAACTCCCGATGAGTTTTTTCTGCTCGTCGTCGAGAAAGCCCATGTCATCCAGCTCTTTGAGTTCCTCAAGGTTGCGAAACAGCTGCGAGGCATCGGCCATGTTCTTGTCCACATCGTCGAAGTCGGCCAGGATGCGGTCGGCCCAACCGTAGAAGGTGTCGAGCGAAAGTTCGTCGGCCGCGGCATCGCCCGCGCTGCGCAGGAGATCCACGTAGTGGGCGTAGAGCCGGCACACACTGTCGACGGCATCGTTGAGCGTCACGTCCGAGAGTTCGCGAAAAAGCTCGCTGATCGTCACATAACGCGGCGCCCACAACGGGGTGTCGTCGGGGGCGTCTTCCACCAAGTAGTCATTGAGAAACAAACCGGCGCGGCGGTTGGGGAAGACCACCACCACGCGGCTCAGATCGGCGAAGTGGGCGCGCAAATCCTGCGCGACGTGTTGTAGGAAATAGGACATGGGCGGATAGAAACTGGCGTTGGCGGGCGGCATCGTGCGCCACGATCGGTGAACAGCCGCGGCTTTCGCTCTGCCGGACGCGCACCGTGTGCTGGCTGATGTGCCTCAGGGCAAAATTACGCTTTTGCGTCGAATCGCACAAGGGGGCTTTCGCTTTCACCGCACCGGAGTACAGCGATTTCGCCGCAGCGCAAGCGCCGACACAGGCAGACGGCGGGCGGGACACCGCGTTTTCGCACGCACGGTTCCCGACCTATTGCGACAGAGCAGGAAGGGGCGAGCCGTGTACGGCCGACGGCGCGACGGGCATTGGGGGCTTTTCGAAAAAAGGAGGGAACTTTTCGACGATTCTCCCGCGTTTTCTACGAAAAGTCTCCCGTTTTTTTCTGCACCGAACGGGCCGCGCACCACCCCGGCGGCCGTTTGCGCCGGCGGCTCCCGACTGTGGCCAAAGCACGGGGGCGCATGGGCCGCCACAGCGCCGCCGCTGCAACGAATACCCCGCGGTAGGGCGACGCCAAGGGCGAAAAACGCCCGACGGCGCGAAGAATCCCCGCGAAGACGTTGGGCGGCGCGCATAAAATTTGTAATTTTGCGAGAGAATGGCCGTTGTCCATTCACAAGTATTCCGTCCATGAGTTCGACACTCGCTCACTTTTTTCCCAAACTGCTCTATCGTCTCGGCCGCCCTCTGTGGCGGCAGGCCACTTTCGTCGTCTTTATGGCGGCACTCTCCGTCGTGTCGATCCACATCGTCGGGCGTCCGCACAACCAAATGGTGCACTACCTGCTGTGTTGGGCCCTCGACATTTATATCTTGGCGCTCTGCGTCGATGCCTTCCCGCGGCGCATCCGCCGGTGGCTGCAGGTGCTCCTCTTTCTCGTGGCCTACACCCTCTCCGCGGTCGAAGTGTTTCTCTTTCTGCGCTTCAATCTGCTGGTTTCGCCCACGGTGCTCACGCTCATGGCCGAGACCTCGGGCGAGGAATCGAGCGAATTTCTCTCGGGCATGGTGCGCAGCAATGCTTTTTGGCAGACGGTGGGGATCTATGCACCGATGTTCGCGCTGCAACTCGCGGTGAGTTGTGGATGGTTGCGCCGCGCGGTGAGCGGCTTGCGCAGACTTTGCGCTCACAAAAGCGCCTCACCGGCGACCCCCGCGCCACAATCTGCCCCCTCTGTGCCGTCGCGCGGCCTCCGTCGCGGAGCGACTGCGGTGGCCGTGGCGCTCGTAGTGACCGCCGCCCCCCACTGGTGGGAGGAAAAGCAAGCCCTGTGGCAGTTTGTGACCAACTGCCAGAGCCGAGATGCCGAGCGGGTGCCCGAAGCTCACTTCTTCGCCCCGCACTACCGCTTGCTCCAGGCGCTGCACCTGGTGCGCATGTCGCAAAGCGAGATCGAAATGCTCAAAACGGTCATGGACACGGCACGTGTGGACAGCGTGGCACCGGGGACGACGGACTTTGTGGTGGTGATCGGAGAGAGTTACAACAAACACCACGCCGGCCTCTATGGCTACCGCAAACCGACCACGCCGCAACTCGACCGCTTGCGCCGACACGGGGAGTTGGTCGTGTTTGACGACGTGGTCACGCCGTGGAACCTCACCAGTAGCGCGTTCAAAGCCTTTTTGTCGACGCACAGTTCCGACCAACCGGGCACTTGGGCCGACGGGGTGCTCTTCCCCCTGCTGTTTCGCCGCGCCGGCTTCAAGGTGGCTTTTGTCACCAACCAATTTTACAAGAGCGTGTCGCAGGGATCCATCGACTTCAACGGTTCGTTCTTTCTCAACGATCCGCATCTCGACAGTCTTTGCTTCGATTTCCGCAATCGCTTCCGCAGTCGCGACGATCGCTCCATCGCCCATTTGCTCGAAGACTACACGCCGGGACGTCGAAATCTCTATTTGTTGCATCTTTGGGGGCAACACATGGAATACGACCGCCGCTTTCCGCCGGAACAGGCCCACTTCCGTCCGGAAGACTACGACCGCCCGGATCTCGACGGGGTGCAGCGGCAAATCGTGGCCGACTATGACAACGCCACCCGCTACAACGATGCCGTGCTGGCGCGCATTCTCCGTTACTTCCGACGGCGCGACGCGGTGGTCATCTATTTTGCCGACCACGGTGAGGAGGTTTACGATGACGGCGTGAACCGCTACGGCAGAATCCACAGCGACACACCGTTGCCCGCCGTGATTCGCCACGAATACGAGGTGCCGTTCATGATTTGGGGCTCGCCCACTTTCAGACAGCGCCACCCGGCCGAAGCCGCGCGCATTCGTGCGGCGCGCCACCGCCCGTTCTCGCACGATGACCTCCCGCATCTCATGCTCGGCCTCGCGGGCATCGCCACTTCGCACTACGACCGCACGCGCGATCCCCTGTCGGACGACTTCGTGCCCCACAAACGGTGGCTCCGCGGGAGAAAAATAGACTACGACCAAAGCTTACGACCGAAAACTCACTCATGCTCAACAAACAAGACACCGGCGCACTGAAAGGCCTCGCGATTTTGTGCATCGCCATCCACAATTTTTGCCACTGGCTGCCAATGGCGGTGCACGAAAACGAATATGTATTTCGCCTTGAAGACAGTTTCAAGCTGCTGCACTACGTGGAAAATTTTCGCCCCCACGTGTTGCTGAACATCTTCTCGCATTTCGGGCACTACGGTGTGCCGGTGTTTCTCTTCCTGAGTGGCTACGGACTGGTGTGCAAGTACGAGCGTTCGACGCCGGGCGGCCTCATGGCGGATGCACCCTCCCCGGCGGCGGGCGGCAGCTCCCCGGCGCTCCCCGCCGGAGCACAGTTTGTGCGCACACATATCGTGAAATTGTGGCAACTGATGCTGCCGGCCCTCCTGCTGTTCGTCATTACGCAATTTGCCTTCCGCGGCAGTTTCGAAAAAGACTGGAGCTGGGCGCTGCGATTGGTGACTTTCACGGCCAATCTCTTCCCGACAGTCAACATGATCTTGGGGCCCTGGTGGTTTTTCTCACTCATTTTGCAATGCTACCTCCTCTATCGGTTCGTTTTCGCCCGCCGGCGCTCCTCGGGGTGGCTGTGGGGCGTCACGGCCCTCACGCTGTTGCTGCAAATGGGGCTTTATGCCACTGATTTCCACTTCGAGTGGAACGGCGAAACGGTCTATGCCCTGGAATATTACCGCTACAATGCGCCGGGACACCTGCTGGCTTTTGCCTTTGGTCTCGAGGCGGCACGGCGGCAATGGACTTTTCCACTGTGGATGGCGCCCGTCGGCGTGGTGCTCACCGTGGTTTCGGCCTTCAACGTGTGGCTCTGGTTTTTCTCGCCCATTTTTGCGGTGCTGGGCACCGTGCCTTGGATTCAACTCCTGCGCCGCAGCAACGTGCTCTACACTTATGCGGCGGCATTGGGTGGTATTTCGGCGGCGGTCTTTGCTTTCCACCCCATCGTGCGCCACTATCTGATCATTCCCGCGAGCGATGCGCTGAAACAACATCAATACGTTCAACTCTATGGCGTGATTTGCCTCTATCTCGTGCTCACACTCGCTGTGGCTCTCCTCTATAGGGCGGGGCTGCGGAGCCTGAAACGAAAAAGCGGATCGCGACCTTAAAAAAGATACGGTTCTATGCTTACACACGAACAACGCGAAGACATTTCCCGCGCCGTCGAAACGATGCGACGCGGAGGGGTGATTCTCTATCCCACCGACACCATCTGGGGCCTGGGCTGCGACGCGACAAACGCCGAGGCGGTGGCAAAAATCTATGCCATCAAACAGCGCGAAGACGCCAAAGCGCTCATAAGTTTGGTCGACAGCGAAGCAAAAATCGACTTCTACGTGCCCGATGTGCCCGACGTGGCGTGGCAGCTCCTCGAGGTGGCCGAACGCCCGCTGACCATTATCTATGACAACGTGAGAAATCTCGCACCCAACCTCAAGGCCGAAGACGGAAGCGCCGCTTTGCGCATCACCCGCGAGGAGTTTAGCCGAGAACTCTGCTGCCGCATGAAAAGAGCGGTGGTGAGCACCTCGGCCAACCTCAGCGGACAACCGGCTCCGCGGTGCTTTGCCGACATTCCCGCCGAACTGCGCGACGCGGTCGACTATGTTTGCACCTCGCGACGCGACGAAAAAGACAATGGATTGGCTTCGTCGATCATCAAACTCACGGCTTCGTCGGAAGTGACCGTGATCCGCGAATGAGTTCTCTCCCTACTTGCTTTTAAGATCGACGATCATGTCTGCTATTTCCCGTGACTTTCTGTCTAATCTCAGCCTGCCTTCGCCCTTGGGATTGCCGAAATGGCTGTTTCGACTCACGCAAGGTCGTCTCACACAGCGGCATTTTGTGCTCATTCTGAGCTTCTGCGTGGGACTCGCTTCGGGCATTGCGGCCAACCTCCTGAAATGGTTCATCCATTTCGTCGAACATTGGCTCACACACAACTTTACTGTCGACAGTTCCAACGCGCTTTACTTGGTTTACCCCGCGGTGGGTATTCTCCTCTCCGCGCTTTTCATCCGCTATGTGGTGCGCGACAACATCGGACACGGCATTACCAAAATTCTCTACGCGCTTTCGCGCAATCAAGGCTTTATCAAAACCCACAACACGTGGTCGTCGATCGTGGCCTCGGGCATAACGATCGGATTCGGCGGATCGGTCGGTGCAGAATCGCCGGTGGTGCTCACCGGATCGGCCATCGGCAGTAGCATCGGGCGGTGGTTTCACCAAGATCACCGTACGCTGATGATTTTAGTAGGCTGCGGCGCGTCGGGAGCTATCGCCGGAATTTACAAAGCCCCGATCGCCGGACTGGTTTTTACCATCGAAGTGCTGATGATCGACCTGACGATGTCGGCACTCGTCCCGTTGCTCATCTCTTGCGCGACGGCGGCGTGCGTCACCTACTTTCTTTCGGGCGGAACCACCATGTTTCAGGTCACGCTCAACGATCCTTTTGTCGTATCGCGCGTGCCGGGCACCATTCTCCTCGGATTGGTGTGTGGCATTTCGTCGCTCTATTTCACCCGAACCATGATTGCTTTCGAAGGGGTCTTCGCATCGTGCAAGAATTTCATGGTGCGTTATGCCTTGGGCGCCTCCGTGTTGGCACTGCTCATCTTCCTCTTTCCGCCGCTCTACGGAGAGGGATACAACGTGGTGGGGATCTTGATCGGCAATGCCGGCTCGCCGGAACCGACATCGGTGCTGAACAATTCGTTTTTCTACGGACATGACAACTACTTGTTGCTGTTCATTGCCCTCATTGCCCTGGTCAAAGTTTTCGCTTCTACCGCTACTACAGGCGGAGGCGGGTGCGGTGGTACGTTTGCTCCCTCTATTTTCTTGGGATGTCTCACCGGCTATGTTTTTGCCGGGGTGTGGAATCGGATACAGCCCTTCGGTCTGATGATGCCCTCCACCAATGCGTGTCTCTACGGCATGGCCGCTGTGATGAGCGCCGTGTTTCATGCGCCCCTCACGGGAGTTTTCCTCATTGCTGAGCTGACCGGAAGCTACCAACTCCTGGTTCCGCTCATGATTGTCTCGGCAGTGAGCTACATCACGGTGAGAAGCATCGAACCGCACAGCATTTATGCCATGCGTCTGGCGCGGCAAGGGCACCTGCTCTCGCACCATAAGGACCAAAGTGTGATTGCTTTGATGAATCTCAACGATGTGATCGACAAAACTCGCCCGGTTCTCAATCCGGAAATGACGCTCGGACACATGTTGCAGGTGGTGGCCAACAGCAAACGCCTGCACTTTGCGGTCTGCGCCCCCGACGGCACGCTGCTGGGTCAAATCAATCTCAACAATATCCGCCACATCATTTTCCGATCGGAGCTGTATCAGCAGTTCACCGTGCGCGCTTTGATGTCGACGCCTTCGGCAGTTTTGCGCACCGACGACGGGATGCTGGCCATTATGGACAAGTTTCAAATCGACGATGCGGGAACCTTGCCCGTCGTTGACCCCGAAAATCATTTCGTGGGCTACGTGTGCCGCGCGAAACTCTACAGTGAATATCGGGAAATCATGAAGGATTTCTCCGAAGACTAACGCTTCAAACCCATTACCCCATGACTTACCGCCAAGAACAGATAAAACCCTACTCGGAAGAGGGGGCAAAGGGCCAACAAGTGGAACGCATGTTCGACAGTATCGCCCATTCCTACGATTTACTCAACCACACGCTCTCGCTCGGCCTGGACCGTTCGTGGAGAAGAGCCGCCGTCGACAGCTTAAAACCCTATGCGCCGCAGCAAATCCTCGACATTGCCACAGGAACGGGAGACTTTGCGCTCCTCACCATGGAGCGTTTGCAACCGCAACACATTACCGGCGCCGATCTCTCGGAGGGCATGCTGGCCGTCGGGCGAGAAAAGGTGGAAAAGGCGGGGTATGCCGATCGCATCACGCTGTGCAAAGAAGATTGCATGGCGCTTTCGTTCGCCGATGACACGTTCGACGCGCTTACCGTCGCATATGGTGTGCGCAACTTCGAGGACCTCGATCGCGGGCTGCGCGAAATGCGCCGCGTGCTCCGGCCCGGCGGCAGATTGGTCATCATTGAACTCACAAGTCCCGTGAGCTTTCCCATGAAACAACTCTTCTGGCTCTACGCCCACGCCTGGATGCCCACCGTGGGCCGACTCATTTCGCGCGATGCACGGGCCTATCAGTACTTACCCGCCACGATGGAGGCCTTCCCGCAGGGCGAAGTGATGAAAGCGGTGATAGAAAAAGCAGGGTTCCGCAAGGTTGAATTCCGGCGCTTCACTTTTGGACTCTCCACCCTCTACACTGCAGAAAAATAATCCCGTTTTCGTCTCATGCAACAGTACGGACTCATCGGACACCCCCTCGGACACAGTTTTTCCGCCGCCTTTTTCGCAGAAAAGTTCGCCCGCGAGCACATCGATGCGCGCTATGAGAATTTCGACCTCGCCGAAGTGAATGACCTCCGCGACTGGGTGAGTGCGCACCCCGAGTTAGTCGGCTTCAACGTGACGATTCCTCACAAACAAGCCGTCGTGCCGCAACTCGACTCCCTTTCGCTCGAAGCGGAAGCCGTCGGTGCGGTGAATGTGGTGCGCGTGCGGCGGACCGACGGCGGTGGGTTGCGACTAGACGGGCACAATTCAGACCTCCTCGGCTTCACACGCAGCATCGCCCCCCAACTCTGTCCGCACCATCGCCGTGCGCTCGTGCTCGGCACAGGCGGGGCGTCGAAAGCCGTCGTGGTCGGGCTGCGTCGCTTGGGGGTAGAGCCCACTTACGTGAGTCGGCGTGCCGCCTCTCCCCTGCCGGTCGACGGCGTCCCCGTGCCGGTGATCACTTACGCCGAACTTTCGGCACCGGTGCTCGCTGCGCATACCGTGATCGTCAATGCTTCGCCGGTGGGCATGGCACCGGCCGTGGAAAACGCCCCAGACCTGCCCTACGGCGCCCTCACTTCCACTCATCTCTTATATGATCTCATCTACAATCCCGCTGAAACTCGCTTCCTCCATGAGGGGAAATTGCGCGGTTGCACGGTGAAAAACGGTCTGGAGATGCTGCATTTGCAAGCGTTGGAAGCCTGGGATTTCTGGAATGCGCCGCATGCGTAAACCGTCGCCGGCTCCTTCGGCACGGCGCCACGGCAATCCACGAAGAAACCGGGTGGTGAACTCACAAAAGTTCACCACCCGGTTTGCATTCAGGGGCTAGAAAAGCCCGACCCTCGCGGGACACGCGGCGCCCAATGGGCAGGTTGCCGCCAATCACTCAATCTTGTCGATAGCCGTAGGCTTCAAGTCGGCGATCGTTCTGGCGCCAATCTTTGTCGACCTTGACAAAAACTTCAAGGAAGATGCTCTTTTGGAAAAACTTCTCCAGCGTCTTGCGTGCCTCGGTCATCACTTTCTTGATCGCCACGCCTTTGTGACCGATAATGATGCCCTTTTGGCTGTCGCGCTCCACATAAATCAAAGCGCGTATGCGAATATTTTTCTCGGCCTCCTTAAATTCTTCGACCACCACCTCACAAGCGTAGGGAATCTCCTTGTCGTAGTACAAAAGTATCTTCTCGCGGATGATCTCCGTAACGAAAAAGCGCGCAGGCTTGTCGGTCCATTGGTCTTTTTCGAAGTAAGGCGGCGAATCGGGGAGCAATTCCTTGATGCGTGCCAGCACGCTGTCGACCCCGAACTTGGCTTGCGCAGAAATGGGGAAGATTTCGGCCTGCGGCAAGACTTCTTTCCAGGCTTCGATGAGTTTCACAACGCCGGCCTGGTTGGAAAGATCAATTTTGTTGATCAACACCAAGATAGGCACCTGCATGCGCTGCACCTTTGTGATGAAATCGGCATTCTTGTCGGGTTTCTCCACCACATCGGTCACGTAGAGCAGCACATCGGCGTCCTGCAACGCACTTTCAGAGAAGGCGAGCATGGACTCCTGGAGTTTGTAGTTGGGTTTCAACACGCCCGGGGTGTCCGAAAACACGATTTGCGAGTCGTCTGTGTTGATAATGCCCATGATGCGGTGGCGCGTGGTTTGCGCCTTGAAGGTAGCGATCGAGATGCGCTCGCCCATGAGCAGATTCATGAGCGTTGATTTGCCGACGTTGGGGTTGCCGACGATATTGACGAAACCGGCTTTGTGCATAGTTGGGAAAAGAAGGGCGCGGCCTTTCGGACCGGGAAGCCGAAGGGTCGCGCCGAGATGAGAAATGAGCGTTGCGTGAGAAAAACGTTACTGGCCGTCGTAGCCCCACTTCATGTAAGCCGCACCCCAAGTGAAGCCGGCGCCGAAAGCCGTGAGGATGATGTTGTCACCCTTCTTGAGTTGCTTCTCGTAGTCCCAGAGGGCGAGCGGAAGTGTGCCGGCCGAGGTGTTGCCGTAGCGCTGAATGTTGAGCATCACCTTGTCCATCGAGAGATTGAGGCGCGAAGCCACGGCTTCGATGATGCGCACGTTGGCTTGGTGGGGCAAAACCCAGGTGATGTTGTCGCCGTTCAGTCCGTTGCGCTCGGCCACGAGCGCGCAAGCGTCGCTCATGTTGGTCACTGCGAAGCGATAGACCGTGCGACCCTCCTGGTGGAGCTTGTGCATCTTGTGATCGATGGTGAAATAAGAGGGGGGGCAAGCCGAACCGCCGGCCTTCATGCAGAGGAAGGGCATACCCTTACCGTCGGCGCGGAGGTGGCTGTCTTTCCAACCGAGGTCTTCGGTGGTGGGTTCGACGAGCACAGCACCGGCACCGTCACCAAAGATCGGACAAGTGGCGCGGTCGGTGTAATCGACGATGCTCGACATCTTGTCGGCGCCGACTACGACGATTTTCTTGTAGCGTCCGCTCTGGATCATGGACGAGGCGATATCCATGGCGAAGAGGAATCCGCAGCAAGCGGCTTGGAGATCGACACAGAAGGCATTTTTCATGCCCAAGCGGCCCACGACTACGCTCGACGTGGTGGGGAAAGGATAGTCGGGCGTGGTGGTGGCGAGAATCAGGCATTCGATTTCCTGAGGATCGGTGCCGGTCTTTTCGAGCAACTGCTTAACGGCCTTGCGTGCCATGTAGGACGTGCCGAGACCTTCCTCGTTGAGGATGCGGCGCTCCTTGATTCCGATGCGCGACATGATCCATTCGTCGTTGGTGTCGACCATGCGCGAAAGTTCTTCGTTGTTGAGGACGTATTCGGGTACGAATCCGCCCACGCCGGTGATAACGGCATTGATTTTTTCCATGAGAGGAGAAAAAGAATAGGGGGTGATGTTCGTGCTTTGTCGGTGTGCCAAGAGAGAGCTAATGAAACTGGTCGCCTTCGGGAGCAAGCGGCGTAGCGACTTCGCTCAATCTCTCTGTTTGCACGTGCGGGTGACGAACCTGACCGCAGGCTCGACGGGCAGGCGGGACGTCTGCCGTCGGGGCATGCCGCACGGGGGTGCGAGATGCGAGAAAACAAAGATGCGGTTTCCGCTCGCTCCGGAGAGTGACCGAAAACCGCAAAATGTTCGTCCTAAATTTACTCGGCCACTTCGTCCTTGACGATTGCGAGCTTGCCGCGATAGTAGCCGCAAGTGGGGCAAACCGTGTGGTAGATGTGGAAAGCACCGCAGTTGGCGCACTTGGCGAGCGTGGGAGCTACGGCCTTGTCATGGGTGCGACGCTTGAGGGTGCGGGTCTTGGACTGTCTTCTTTTAGGATGTGCCATGGTGTGATATGTTTATTTGTTTGTTTCGTTGGAATCTGTGGGGCTCGCGCGGCACGCCTCCGAAGTTGCCAACCACGTTCACCGCTAGGCATGGTGAACTGAGGGTGCGTGCGCGATCTGTTATGGAGGACGATGCGTCACGCCTCGTCGTCTGCGGAATCCTCCTCGGTGGAGAAGCGGTCGAGCATGTCGGCGTCGCATTCCGAGCGGCGATGTACGCGCTGGGTCGGGAGGTTCAGGAGAAGACTCTCCATCAATTCCCACGACACATCGAAGTTGACCTGCGAGAAGGGAATGACGATGAGATCGGCATCGGCACTGTCGTTGTCGTCATAGCCCACTTGCACCGTTTCGTCGAAGGCAACGGGGAGTTGCACGGGACGGAGGCACCGATCGCACGGTACGCTCACCTGCCCTTCGCCGCGAAAGCGAATGGAATAAGTGTCGCCGGCATTGCGATGCACACGAACTTGCACACACAAGTGGCCGCCGAGCACTTCCGACTGCTCGCTGTCGGCGAAAAAAGCATCGTCGACGCTGAGATCGCGAACCCAATCTGATTGGGCGGCTTCGCGAAGTGGTACTATGAATTCGTCTCTGTTGGACATAATCGACTGCAAAGTTACATCTTTTCTATGAATAACAACAGGTTGCGCACACAAAATGTAGGTCGGCACGTGCTTTTTCTGCATTGCACACGCTCCGGCGGCATTTCGCAGCCTGCTCTGCGCTCTCCATCCGGAGGCTATGGACGCACCCGCGCGGGACTTCGATTCGGCGGCGGACACACAGCAAGCAGAAGGCGGGAGTGCGCGACAGAAAACAGCGGGCCGACAGGGAAAAGCGGGGGTATTTTCGCGAAAAATGGGGGATTTTCGTGGTAAAGTGGGGCGTTTTTCGCCGGTGGGCGGCACGCGCGGGCTGCGCCTCGGAGGGAACGACGGCAGCCTTGCGGCAAGTGTGAAGATTGAGGCGGACAAGCCGCGAAACACGGGACAGAACGGCACAAAAAAGTCCCGAAGACTGCGGGACGTCGCGGTCTTCGGGACGAATGTGGGGGATGGTCGCCGAAACAAACGGCAGACGCTTCGGGTCTACGCTTATTTGTTCTCGTCGGTGGTCGGTGCCTTGTCGATGAGATCGAGGAACTGATCGAGCTTGGGCGTGATGATGATTTCGGTGCGGCGGTTGCGCTGACGTCCGAGCTCGGTGTCGTTGGTGGCCACGGGGTTGTACTCGCCGCGTCCGGCTGCACTCAGACGTTGGGGGGCGATGCCGAAATCACGCTGCAGCACTTGCACCACACTCGACGCACGCAGTGCCGAGAGGTCCCAGTTGTTGCGAATGTTGGGGCGAGAGATGGGTACATTGTCGGTGTTGCCTTCCACCAAGACCTCGAAATCGCGGTAGTCGGAGAGGATTTTGGCAATTTTCGAGAGTGTGGTCTTCGCACGGTCGTTCACTTCGTACGAACCGGAGCGATAGAGCATGTTGTCGGCCAGCGACACATAGACCACGCCCTTGAGCACTTTGACGTCGACTTCCTTCAACTCGTCGCGCGTGAGGGAGCGCGTGAGATTATTGGTGAGCACCAGGTTGAGGGAGTCGCTCTTGGTTTTGGCTTCTACGAGTTGCTTGATATAGCGGTTGGAGGCATTGATCTCGTCGACGAGCTTCGAGATGTTGATGCTCCCTTGATTGTTCTGAACGAGGCTCTTGTCGAGCGATCCTTGGAGGGCGGCGTATTGGCGCTTGAGTTCGGCGTTCTGACGCTGGGCGTCGGCAAGGCGCTCTTCGAGACTCTTGACACGGGTGCGCGAAGTGGCCAGATCCACTTGCGACTGGTTGTAGAGACTTTGCAGGTAGGTGTAGTCGCCTTGCAGCTTGGTGAATTCCTTTTTGCTCACGCAGCTACCGAGCGTCAGGAGCAAACCGGCCAAAGCGACCGGGAAAAACATCTTTTTCATGATAGTGAATTTTGATCGGCGGGCGAAAAAAAATCGCGCTTGCCGAAGTTACACGAGAACAAAGGTAACGGCGAAGCGCGATAAGACCAAGAAAATGCCCAAACTTTGGGACATTTCGTTGACAAATCAAACTATTTTATAGACCGGCAGCATCTAAAATGGTCTGCATCTGTTGTTGCAGCTCTTTCGCCTTTTGTTCTGCGACGTGGGCGAAGTCTTTGCCTGAATCAGCGTAGATGATGCCGCGACTAGAGTTGACCAAAAGGCCGCAATCGGCGTTGAGTCCGTAGCGACACACCTCTTCGAGCGAGCCGCCTTGGGCGCCTACTCCGGGCACGAGGAGGAAATGATCGGGGACGATGCGACGAATGTCGGCAAAGAGGCTGCCCTGCGTGGCACCGACCACGTACATCATGCGATCGGCTCCGGCCCAACGGCTGCTGGTGCGCAAGACGTGTTCATAGAGGGGGCGACCTTCGCCGTCGGCGATGAGTTGGAAATCGTGACTGCCCTTGTTGGAGGTGAGGGCCAGGAGGATGACCCAACGATCGGGATAATCGAGGAAGGGAGTGACGGAGTCTTCGCCCATGTAGGGGGCGACGGTGAGTGCGTCGACGCTCGATTCGCCGAAGAAGGTGCGGGCATACATGGCCGAAGTGTTGCCGATGTCGCCACGCTTGGCGTCGGCGATGATGAACTGATCGGGATGGTGCGTGCGAAGATAGTCGACGGTTTTCTCATAGGCCTGCCATCCTTTCACACCAAAGCACTCGTAGAAGGCCAAATTGGGTTTGTAGGCCACGCAATAGGGGGCGGTGGCGTCGATGATGGCTTTGTTGAAGTCGAAAATGGGGTCTTCGGCGTCGAGAAGGTGGGCGGGGATTTTCTTCAGATCGGTGTCGAGGCCAACACAAAGGAAGCTACGCTTGCGACGAATGTTGGCAATGAGCTGCTGACGGTTCATGATTTGGATATTAGGGGGTTGGATTGATGCAAATGGAGGGCCGATGTGCTTCGAGCGGGGCGTCGGCGAGCGGGCAAGGGCGCTTTCGGGCTTGAGCGCTGCGGCTCGGGCAAAAAATCTCCCCCGTCGCGCAAAAGCGACGAGGGAGTGAACGGGTTGCCCTCGTGCTCGTCAGAGAGCGAGGGTGATTTTGACACAGCGGCCGAGCTCACGCGCGATGCCGACGGTGGAGATGCCGCTCTGCGTGGAGACAATGCGCGACGCGGGGACACCGAGTTGCTGCAAACGGCTCACCACGGCTTGCAAACGGCGGGCGGCCAGGCGCTCGTTGTAGGCACGGGCGCCGTCGGGCGAGGCATAGCCGGAGATTTCGACGTGGGCGGTGGGGAAACGCTGCAGGAATTGAGCGGTCTCGCGCAATTTTTTCTGTCCGGCGGCGTTGATCGTGGCACTCGATGCGCGGAAATAGAGCGTGCGACGGAAATCGCCGGGGACTTCCACGGTTTGCTCTTCACGCATAGGCTGCGAGTTTTGCACCGCTGCGGCGGGCACGGTGGTGACCGTGACACCGGTGGTGGGAGCGGGCTGCAATTTCATCTGGCGCGCCAGCAAACGGTGCACCAACGTGTCGCGCTCGGAGACGAGTGCGTCGCGTTGCTGCTCGAGTTGGGCGATGCGGGCCTCGAGTTGGCGCACTTGCTTGCTTTCCTTCTCGCTGCTGCCAACGGGCATGGGGATGGGCGTTGGTACAACGGTGGTGCGGTTCACATTGTTAAGGCGGCGCTCCAACTCTTGCTGATTGCGCAAGAGGGTTTCGAGTGTGGCTTGCTCGCCGGCGTCGTAGTTGGCACGCGTCGCAGGAGCTCCGGCCGACAAACGCTGCTCGATGGCCGACAAACGGGCGTTGATCTGGGCAAACTGCCACTGATTGAACGCGTCGTTCGTGTTTTGCGCAGTCGACTGGGGGGCCGCAGGTGTGTACGCGGGTGCTGACACGAGCGGCTGCGTCACTGCTGTGCGCCCATCGAGGAGATTATAGAGCAACTGTGTGCGCAGGTAGTCGGCCGTTTCGAGATTGTGCCGATTCTGCGCCCGACGGTCGCGATAGAGTTGTGCCAATCGCTCGATGAGGGCCTGTTCGTCGACCGCGATGAGGCTATCGCCCGGCACGGTCGCGCTGCCACGGAGCGTATCTGCGGACTTTTGCGCAGATACGTGCACCGTGCAGGCCAATAACGCCAACAGAAGGGTGAAAATTCTGTTCATTGTGCGGAGAGATTAGGAGTTCTTGCTGTCAGTCTTCGCTTTAGTGGTCGTTCCGTTCGTGTTGTTGCGCACTTGGTTCGATCCTTTCGTGGACTGCTGCTTCTTGCCTTGCGACTGCGTTGCGGTTTGCTGCGACTGCTGCGTGTTCGTTTGCGCTGCAGGGGCGGTCTGGTTGTCATTGTTCTCGCTTTGCGCAGCAGCGGCGCGCGTACGCACGGGCACTACGGTAGCTGCGGGCGCAGCGGTCTGCGTTTTCTGTGCGGCATTGACTTGTTTCTGCAACTCGTCGATGCGTTTGAGCAACGCTTGCACCTGTGCTTCGCTCACGACTCCGGTGGTCGACTGATTGACTGCGGGAGCGGTCTGCACCGTGCCGTAGCCGGGAACGGCTTGCTGCACTGCGGCGGGCGTGATTTGGCCATTGCGCAGGGCGCTGATGAGCAAAATCTTGTCGAAGTCGCTGAGTGCGGGCGAGGTGAGGGAGCTGCGGCCGGTGGTAGCGGCGCCGGTGTTGGTGTCGCGGGCATCGGCAGCGGCAATGACGCGACGAATGAGTTCGTCCAGCTGGGCGGGCGTCATATAAACCACACGCGAAGCGGCGGGAGCGGCGGCATTGCGCGAAGCGTTGGGCGTGTTGTCTACGTGTACCGTGGTCTGCTCAACATTGCTGCGGGTGCGTTCGGCTTCTACGCGAGCGCGCTCGGTGGCAACGAGGCGGACTTGTGCCGTGTCGAGGCGGGCGGCGGCGTCTTTGAGCTGAGCATCAAGTTGCGAGAGGCGTTCGTCGTAAGCGCTACGCTGCTTGCGCAATTCTTCCTGGCTGAGTGCACGTTCGGCTGCCACGCGCGAATCGGTGTATTGGCGATAAGCTTCTACGCCCGAGCGGCCGCTGAGTCCGAGGTTGAGGCGAACGCCGGCACGGTACATCCAATTGACATTGACCTTCGCGGGATCGGAGATAGCGTTGAGCTGCGGATTGTCTTTGTTGAGTAACATGGCTTCGGCGCTGCCGAAGAGGCTCACATAACGGTGGAGGGGAATTTCCAAACCTGCACCGCCGAGCGCAAACCAGCCGTTTTCAGTGGTGCCGGTGTTGCCGTTGCGATCAACGTACGACTTGTTGGCGTTAATATAGCCGGCACCGAGCGAAAGGTAGGGGGTCACGCCACGACCTACGTTGAGACGCGTGATCAAGTTGGCACCGTAGATCGAAAGATCGTTGTTCGTGTTGAAAGAGAACTTGTCGGCGTCCTTGGTGTTGCGGTAGTAGAAACCGCGCACCCCGATCAGCGACGTAAAGTCTACGCCGGCCGAGAGACCGAGCATCCAAGTGTCGCGATAGAGGGCGTTGTCGCGGAAATTGAGGTAGGCGGCACTGGGTTCAACGGCGAAACGCAAACCGCGGAAGCCGTTGTTGAACGTGCGACGGTAGGCTTGCGTCACTTCGTCCTTTGAATATTGTGTACCCCCGAGGTAAATGTCGAGCGAGGCGAGAGCATTCCAGTTGGAAAGCGTCTTGCTCTCGGTGAGCGTGGCGTATTGGCTGGAAGGAGATACGTTGAACAACATGTCGCGCAGCTCGAAAGAGAGGGCTACTCGGCGGGCGAGGTTGACTTTCAGGCCGGCGCCGAGATTTCCGTAAAGCTTTTCTTCGCGAACACGCGTGCCAGTGGCAGCGGCATCGTCATAGTTGAATTTCAACACACCCATACCGCCGAGAATGTAGGGAGTGAGGCGCGCGTTGTTCCACAAATTGATCTTCACGTCGCCGCCCCAGCGCTCGTAGCTCACTTTGGCGTCTTCCACATGGGCGGCCAGATTGTGCGCGGCCGTCCAACCGACGTTGTCGAGGGTGGATTTGAGATTGAAGCTGCGTTCGTAGTTTCCGCGGAGCTCAAGAATGGGACCGAAACCGAAACCTACGCGTGCGCCGTAGGTGGCAGTGTTGCCCAAATTGAGGTTAGAATTCCACATGGTGTAGCCTAACGAGGGGCTAACGATGAAGTTGACGTCGCTTACCTGGGCTTGTGCGCGCGTTGCGCCGAAGGTGCACAGCAATACAGCGATGGAAAGTAATGACTTTTTCATATAAGTTGTCTGGCTGTTGAGAGTTATAAGTTCATTGATCTGTTGTTTTCTCCGCAGCTTCTGAAGTGGGGAGAAAGATGTACGGTGTGTGTGTGTCGGTGTGGGATTTTAGAGTTCGCTCTCTTTGAGGCGCTCGGCATTCTCGGCCACGATCAGATGGTCGATGCAGTCTTGTATGTCACCATCCATGAAAGCTGAGAGATTATATATGGTGTAGTTGATGCGATGGTCGGTGATTCGCCCTTGCGGATAGTTATATGTTCTGATTTTCGCGGAGCGGTCGCCGGTAGACACGAGGGTTTTGCGGCGTGACGCGATGTCATCGACGTATTTCTGGTGCTCTTTGTCGTAAATGAAGGTGCGCAGGCGCGCCAAAGCCCGCTCTTTGTTCTTGGGTTGGTCGCGCGTTTCGGTACATTCGATGAGGATTTCCTCCACTTCGCCCGTGTTGGGGTTCTTCCAATTGTAGCGTAAACGCACGCCGGACTCGACCTTGTTGACGTTTTGTCCGCCCGCTCCGGAAGAACGGAAGGTGTCCCACTTGATTTCGCCCTCGTTGATGACGACATCAAAGGCTTCGGCTTCCGGCAACACGGCTACTGTAGCGGCAGAGGTGTGGACGCGCCCCTGTGTCTCGGTGGCGGGCACACGCTGCACGCGGTGAACGCCACTTTCGTACTTGAGTGTGCCATAAACATCGGCGCCTGTGACGGAACAAACGACTTCTTTGAAACCGCCGACCGCTCCTTCTGAGGCACTCGACACTTCTAATTTCCAACCTTTGGCTTCGCAGTACTTAGCATACATGCGAAACAGATCGCCGGCGAAGAGAGCGGCCTCGTCTCCCCCCGTTCCTCCGCGAATCTCCAGGATCGCATTTTTGCTGTCCTCGGGATCTTTCGGCACGAGGAGGAGTTTGATCGATTCCTCCAGCTCGGGAATACGACGCTCGCAGGCGGCGACTTCTTCGCGCGCCATATCCTTCATCTCCGCGTCGTCTTCCGTCATGAGTAAGTGCTTGCTCTCGGCCAAATTGCCGAGCAAATCGGCATATTCACGGCGAGCACTCATCAGTTCTTCCAACTCTTTGTACTCTTTCGTGAGTCGCACGTAGCGTTGCTGGTCGGCAATGACCGAAGGGTCCGTGATCAGTGTGGAAACTTCTTCAAAACGCGCAACTAAGCCGTTCAGTTTTTCCAATAAGGTGGAGGTTTCTGCCATTGATTTACTTGTTGTTACCGATTTGAGGGAAGTTGTTGGTTGATTTGGTCGAGATAAGATTTCAATGTCGTGCCGTCTTCGAGTTTCCAGTCTTCAAAACCGTTACTACTGAAGCCATTGCAAACGCCGGAAGCCGAACTTGGGGAAGTAAATACATAGTCTTCACACAGTTCGTAAGCATCTTTGCTCTTTAACACGCAAGATTCGAGTACTTTTTCGCGCTGTTTCTTCAAAGAAAAGGAAGGAGTCACTTCAACATTGAGCAATGAGCCTTTCAAAACGACGAAACTTTTCGTTCCGTCGAGGAGAGGATAGCCTTTGGCCACGATGCCTTTTCGCTTTGCATAGAAGATGGGGCGCGCCGGCTCGGCATTTTCGTGAAGAGTGGCCGCTGTGGCTGTGCCCTTCTCCAGCTTTTCTGCGCCCTCCCCCACTTTTTCGAAGATGAAACAGCGTTCGCAGAGCAGAAAGAACTTGATTTGCTCGAACACCTCGTCGAACTCCGGACGATCCCACTCGTGCAAGGTAGGATTGGTGGGCGTTTGGCCGTTGTCGCTCATGTCATACGATGCACTTTCCTGCGCCGCACGAATGGCGATGTACTCCAAATACTCGACATTGGCCGTGTTGTACAGCCCGGAAGCCGAGACGAAAACGTAAGCACGCGTCCACCAGGGCTTTTTCGCCAAGTGATCTTTCACACGAGCCGCAAAACCTTTCGTTTGTCCGATGTATCCCTTCCCCTTCTCGTCGATCAGCAGATAGAGGGCGGGACGTTGCATACCTTTCAACTCGTTCAAGTTTTCGGAAATGCAGAAGGAACGCGACAAAACGTGCATCACGCAATCGGAACCGCCCACTACTTGTTTGTAATTGAGCGGATTGCCGTCGGGAATAACGACTTTGAGCGTACGAAGGCTTTTGGACATTGGACTACGACTACGCAATTACTTAATAATGGAACTCGCCAAATTCACTACGGATCGTAAGACTCTTTTCGCCCTCCTCAATGCGGCCGACAATTTGCGCATCGATGTTGAAGGAGCGCGAAATCTCGATCACGCGCTCGGCATGTTCCGGCGAAAGATACACCTCGAGGCGGTGGCCCATGTTGAAGACTTTGTACATTTCGCTCCAGTCCGTTCCGCTCTCTTCGGCGATGGCACGGAAAAGCGGGGGGACGGGGAACATATTGTCCTTGATCACGCGACAATGGTCGGAAACGAAGTGCAAAACCTTCGTTTGTGCGCCGCCGGTGCAGTGCACCATGCCGTGGATCTCGGGGCGCAACTCGTCCAACAAGCGCTTTACCACCGGCGCATAGGTGCGGGTGGGCGAAAGCACGAGGCGTCCGGCATCGATGGGGCTGCCTTCCACCGCATCCGTCAGGCGATAGCGACCGCTGTACACCAGTTCTTCGGGCACTGCATGGTCGAAACTTTCGGGATAGCGCTCTGCCAAGTATTTAGCAAAGACATCGTGGCGCGCCGACGTGAGTCCGTTGCTACCCATTCCGCCGTTGTAGGTGGATTCGTACGTGGCCTGTCCCGAAGAAGAGAGGCCCACGATGACGTCGCCGGGACGGATGTTGGCATTGTCGATGACGTCGCTTCTTTTCATGCGACAAGTCACCGTGCTATCGACAATAATCGTGCGCACCAAGTCACCCACATCGGCAGTTTCGCCGCCGGTTGCGTAGATGCCCACACCCATTTCGCGCAGTTGCGCGAGCAACTCGTCCGTGCCGTTGATGATGGCACTGATCACCTCGCCGGGAATGAGCATTTTGTTGCGGCCAATGGTCGAAGACACCAAGATATTGTCGACCGCCCCGACACACAGCAGATCGTCTGTGTTCATAATGAGGGCATCTTGCGCGATTCCTTTCCACACAGACAAGTCGCCGGTCTCTTTCCAGTAGAGATAGGCCAAACTCGACTTGGTCCCGGCGCCGTCGGCGTGCATAATATTGCAATAGTCGGGGTCGCCGCCGAGGATGTCGGGAATGATTTTACAGAAAGCCTGCGGAAACAGTCCTTTGTCGATGTTGCGGATGGCTGCGTGCACATCTTCTTTCATTGCGCTCACGCCGCGCATCATGTATCGCTGATTCTTGTCCATGGGTTGGGGGGAAGGGGAAAAAGAGAAGCCGTTTGACGAATTGAAATATTAGAACTGTACGCTGGGAGCCGTCTGCGCTGCCTCAGAAGCACGGAAGGGTGTTTTGGGCGACATGCCGAAAAAGCCGGCGAAGAGGCTACCGGGGAATTGCTTCACCTTGATATTATAGGTTTTCACCGACTCGTTGTAGAGCTGGCGGCTCTCGTTGATGCGATTCTCCGTGCCTTCCAGTTGCGCCTGCAGTTGAGAGAACTGCTCGTTGGCCTTCAATTCGGGATATTGCTCTTGCACGCTCAGCAACTTGCCGAGTGCCTGCGACAACTGGCCCTGCGCATTTTGATAGGCCTCGATTTGTTCGGGCGTGGCCTTGGCGGGATCGAGTGTAATCTGCGTGGCACGGGCACGAGCCGCGATCACATTTTCGAGCGTTGCGCTTTCGTGCTTGGCATATCCCTTGACCGTGCTCACCAAGTTGGGGATCAGGTCGGCGCGGCGCTGGTATTGGCTTTGGACATCGGCCATTTTCTGCTCAACGTCCTCGCTGAGCACAACCATGCTGCGCTGTTGCGAAATGCCGTAGAAGAAAAGGGAAACAAAAGCCAAAACGAAGAACCCAAATACAGCGATTACGCTGAGAAGAGCTTTAGACATATTCATCGTGAATAGTGTTTGTGATGTTGGAAATGCGTTTACTATATAAATAAGGAGTGCGCTGAGTCGACATGTATTGCATAGCACACAAAGAAAGACTCAGAATCGTCCGCCCGAACCGCCGCCGCCAAAGCTGCCGCCGCCGTAACTCCCGCCCGAGCTGCCGCCGCCCCAGTTGCCGGAGCGACCTCCGCGCAGCAAACTGCCGAGCAAGAAGGCAGCACCCATCGCCCCGAGTCCGCTATCGTCGGAATCGCGGTCTTCAAAGAGCTTTTCGTCGCGGTAACCGCAGCTGCTGCATTCCAAAACGACGCGGCGGAAGGGCACCCGTTGCCCGTTGCGCGTGAGATAGACGCGGCTATCGCCTACTCGTCGCAACGTTTTCTGTCCACAACGCGGACAAATCTGCGCGCGTCGGGAGAGCCGACGCATATAGAAGAAGGCTCCGACCGGGATGCCCAACAAGAGCAAGAGCAACAGCCAAGGCGTGTCGCCGTTGTCGTCCGAAGACTTCGCCACACGCAGCTCACCGTCATTGCGACAGGCACGATCCACGGCGCTCATGGCGGCCAGCATGGCCTCGTCCCACTGTGCACGGCGCAAACGAGGGAGAAAAATGCGATCTTCGATTTGTTGTATCAGGCCGTCGGGCAGGGTTCCTTCCAATCCGTTGCCGGTGAGGAACTGGTAGGAGCGGTCGCCGGTGGCCAAAACCACCACCAAACCGGTGCGCGTTTCGCGGTTGCCCACGCCATACTTGCGCGCCAGCGTCATGGCAAAGCGGTAAGGGTCGTTGCCTTTGAGGCGATCGACCACCACGACGAGTGTTTGCACCCCGCGATCGCGTTCGAGCGCTCCCAACTGCCGATCGAGTGAGTCGACGGTGGCCGCCGAAAGGATGCCCTCGGGGTTGCTCACATAGCGACGCACGTCTTGCAAACGCGGGATGGGCACCTCTTCGGGCGTCCACGTGCGGGCCGGAGCGGCTACAACAAAACACAGCACAACGACGATGGCAGAGATCCATCGAACGATCGTGCTGTGGAGGTTGAACCTTTTCATTGTATGGCGATATATCACTGCAAAGATACACAGACTTGCGGAATGGGGCAAACGTTGGTCGGGATATTTCGCCATCGGTTGCAGATATCTGTCCTGCCTCCGCATGGTGACAACTGAAAGCGAGGCCCGACACTGCCCCACGCTTCGTTATCGCACGGGGGCGGGCGGCGGCACCTCATCGCGCTCGCGCACCTGCTTCACCCATTCGAGCACTCGATCCGCCTCGTCGGCAGGAAACCAGTGTACTTCGGCATCGCGCTGCCACCAAGTGAGTTGTTTTTTGGCAAACACGCGTGTATTCTTTCGCATACGGTCGAGCGCCATGTCAAGCGGCCATTCGCCGTCGAAATAACGGAAGATTTCTTTGTAGCCTACGGTGTTCAGCGCGTTGCAGTCGCGGTAGGGCAACACGCGGCGCGCTTCGTCGAGAAAACCCTCCTCGACCATCGCCGTGACCCGCCGATTGATGCGGTCGAAAAGCTCCTCACGGGGGCGGGTCAAACCCATTTTGACCACGCGAAACGGGCGTTCCTTTTTCGTCCCCGTGCGCAATTCGCTGAATGGGCGGCCGCTTTCTTTAATAATCTCGAGCGCATGCACCACACGTTTCGCGTTGCAGGGATCAACCTGCGCTCCATAGACGGGATCGAGTCTTTGCAACTCCGCAAGCAGCGGCGCCAGCCCTTCGCGCTCCAAGCGATCGTACATTTCGCGGCGCACCGCCTCCGAGACCGTGGGGAGTGGATCGATGCCACGGCAAAGGGCATCGACATAAAGCATGCTTCCGCCGCTCGCCACCAAGGCGTCGTGCGTGGAAAAATGGGAGGTGCACACCGCCAGTGCTTCTTCTTCAAAACGCGCCGCGCTGTAATAGTCGGTCAGCCCCAGCGTGCCGACGAAATGATGGGGCACGCGCGCCTGTTGGGCGGCCGTGGGGGCGGCGGTGCCAATGGGCAAATCGCGATAGAGCTGCCGCGAATCGACATTCACGATGGGACAATGCAAAAACTCAGCCAAGCGCAGGCTGAGTTCTGTTTTCCCCACGGCGGTGGGGCCTATGAGGACAAAAAGTGTGGGAGACGGTGCAGACATGGACACGGGGAGTCAGAAACTTGTGCCGTCGGAGATCTCGAAACCGTCGAAATCAATCTCGTCGGCATTGTACGATTCGATTCCAAAGTCTTCGGTAAAATCCGCTCCCCCGGTGCTGAACGTACCGGCCATGGGGTCGGCGTCGGCAATTTGCAGCGGCGCCTCGCCCACCGATTTCACGACTTCAGGGGCGCCGTCGCCGGGTTCCTCGCCGCGCACGCACAAAGAGAACACGCGATCGTTGAAGGTGTCGAACACATACTCCAAATGGCGCACACCGCCGTCGAGAAATTCGGAGAGACGCGTGTCGGCCATGGTGTAAAGGTCCTCATCGGCGGCACTGTCGCGCACATCTTCGCGCGTGATTTGTTCGCCGCGCTGCCATTCCTCGTCGCAAATGTAGAACGAGGTCATCTGGTTGTCGGGATAAGCGCACGACTTGAGGATCGTGTCGCTCAATTCGAGAAAAGTGGCATCTTCGTCGATGAGGATGTCGCGGCGGAAGTCGGTGCTTTCGTCGCAGACCATGCGAATGAGATATTGCATTGTGTTGGAGAGAAAGAACTTGGGAGAAAGAAAGCTCGTCAGCGGCCGATGAAACCGCGCTTGGAGTTGGTGAGGAACTCGAGCAGATAGTCGATCTCTTTGCAGGGCATTACCGTTTCACGAATCTCGGCAATGCGGTCATTGAAGAGTTTGGAATTTTGGTAAAGGATGAGATAGGCAGCGTGCAGCGCATTGATCACATCCATGGGGAAATTGCGGCGCTTCAAGCCGACCATGTTCAGCCCGCAGTAGGCCACCGGCTCGCGCGAGGCGATGCAGAAGGGCGGAACGTCCTGCGCGGTGCGCGTGCCACCGCCCACCATCACATAAGAACCGATGTGGCAGAATTGATGCACCAGCACGTTGGCCGAAAGGATGGCGAAATCGTCGATCACCACCTCGCCGGCAATTTTTGTCGAGTTGCCAATGATGCAACCGTTGCCGATATTGCAGTCGTGTCCGACGTGCATGCCTTCCATGAGAAGGTTGTTGCTGCCCACCACCGTGCGCCCCTTGGCCGCGGTGCCGCGGTTGATGGTCACATTCTCGCGGATGGTGTTGTTGTCGCCCACTTCGGCGGTGGTGACTTCGCCGCGGAACTTGAGATCTTGCGGTACTGCGCCGATCACGGCACCGGGGAAAAAGGTGTTGCCCTTGCCGATGCGCGCGCCGCTGAGCAGCGTCACGGAGTTCATCAGGCGGTTGTTGTCGCCCAACTCTACATTGGCATCGATGTAGCAAAAGGGTCCAATCTCGCAGTTTTCGCCGATTTTGGCTTCGGGATGGACAAAGGCCAGTGGAGAAATCATGGGAGGTGTGGGTGTGAGGGGGTTAGGAATGAAGGAGTTTGGAGCGGACGAGGCGGGCAAACTTATTGTTGGCCTCGTGACCGGGACGAATGGCAATGATGCGCCCTTTGAGCGGGCGGCCGATCAGGGCCATATCGCCGATAATGTCGAGAAGCTTGTGGCGCGCGGGCTCATTTTCCCACGTCACCGGGCGCTCTTGGATGTAGCCGAGCTGGTTGGCGTCGAGATGCTTCACGCCGAGCGAGTCGGAAAGCTTGTCGAGACGAGCTTGATCGACGCGGCGCTCATAGATGACGAGGGCGTTGCTCAAATCGCCCCCTTTGATGAGCCCCATGTGCAGGAGGGGTTCAATTTCGCGGACGAAAACAAAGGTGCGAGCGCTGGCAATCTCCTCGGGGAAGTCGGAAAGGTGCTCGAGCACTGCGCTTTGCGTCTGGATGAACTGGCTGTCGGGGAAAACAATGGTGGAGTCGAGCGCAAAATGATCGCAGGGCTGCACACGCAGGCACGAACCCGAGATTTCATCGTAGTACTCAAACGGTTCGACCACCTCGAGATAACGACGTTCGGCTTGCTGTTCGCGCAGGCCGACTCGCTGGATTTCGCGCACATAGAGCACAGAACTACCGTCGAGGATGGGAAATTCCGGCCCGTCGACCTCGATGAGGCAGTTGTCAACGCCCATGGCCACCAAGGCGGCCATGGCGTGCTCGATAGTGGAAACGCGACAATCGGGTGTCCCCACCACGGTGCCGCGAGAAGTGTCGATCACGTTTTCGGCCAGGGGCACAATTTCGGGTTGTCCTTCGAGATCTACGCGGCGAATGCGGTAGCCGTGATCTTCGTCGGCGGGATGAAAAGTAACAGTGAGGTGGAGACCGGTGTGCAGTCCCTTACCGGAGAGAGAGAACGAGGATTGAAGGGTATGTTGCATCGATGATTATCGTCTTCGAATGTGGTGCAGCGGCGAGGCTGCACGGGTGGTTTACTGGCGTTGGGCGAGGGTGGCCTTGAGCTCGTTGAGTTCTCGGCGCAGGGCAATGACCTCGTCGCGCAGATCGGGGAGTCGTTTGAAAAGTGCGCTGGAGCGCGCAAAGGTTTTGGCGTTGATGGCGGGCGTCCCCATGAGGGGTTGGCCGTCGGTGCGGGCACTGTGGATGCCGCTTTGCGCACCGGCTTGCAAACGATCGGGGAGTTGCAAATGACCGGCGACACCTACCTGTCCGCCGAGCATGCTCCACTCCCCTACCTTGGTGCTTCCGGCCACGCCGACCTGGGCCGACATCACCGTGTGGGCACCGACTTCGACATTGTGGGCAATTTGCACCAGATTGTCGAGCTTCACGCCGCGGCGAACGTAGGTGCTGCCCATCGTCGAGCGGTCAACGCAGGCATTGGCGCCAATTTCGACATGATCCTCGACGGTGACGATGCCGATTTGCGGGATTTTTTCGTAACCATCGGCCGCGGGGGCGAAACCAAAGCCGTCGGCACCGATGACACAGCCGCTGTGGAGAATGACTTCATTGCCGATGCGACAGCCGTGGTAGACACTGACGCCGGGATAGAAGAGACAGTTTTCGCCGACACTGGCACCTTGTTCGATGACGCAGTGGGCATAAATTTGGGTACCCGATCCGATAGTGACACCCGATCCGATGTAGGCAAAGGGTCCCACGTAGACGTCATCGCCCAGCGTGGCGTCGGCTTCGACACAGGCCAGGGGATGAACGCCGGAACGCTTTTGAGTCATGGATTCATAGAGCGAAAGCAAACGAGCGATGGCTTCGTAGGCGTTGTCGACGCGAACCAAGGTGGCCGAAACGGGGCCCTCGACCACGAAATCGCGATTGACGAGTACGACACTGGACGCGGTCTCGTAGAGGTAGTGGGCGTATTTGGGATTGGCCAAAAAGGAGATGGCTCCGGCCTCCCCTTCTTCGATCTTGGCAAAGGTTTTGACGGTGGCTTCGGCGTTGCCTTCAACGCTGCCGCCAAGGTAGGTGGCGATTTGCTGCGCAGTAAATTCCATGGACTAAAATATAACTTACTGCAAATATACAATTTCTGTGGCATCCCGCGAACAACAAGGCGCATATTTGTGTCTTTCGCGCGGGAATGCGGTGCTTTTGGCGCATTGGGTGGGCGAATGTGCAATGGTGGGGAGCGCTCTTCACTGCGGTTGGCTTAACAAATGGCAAAATTGACGGAGGGGCGGCGCGAACCGATGGGGGCGAGGGCGAATTGTGCGGTACTTTCCGCAACACGCCGGAGGGCTGCCACTGCGGACGCAAAAAATACGGAAATCGCGCTTCCGGAAAACGGCGGAAGCGCGAAGAACGGCGAAGCTACGTGGGGCGCGATGGCGCGCGAACGGAAACTGACAACAATAAACGGGGAACCTTTGCACCCAAGCAGGCAAATATTCGACATAACGTGGGGTTGTTTAGGCGGAACGGGGAAAGTTATCGGTAGAAAGCGGGGAGAGATGGGCAAAACTTGGGATGTTTTGACGGAAAAGAGGGGGAAAAATGCTCAAAACGGGGGTGTTTTAGAGCACAGAAAGGTCGTTCGGAACTGCCCTCGCGCAGTAGGTGAGAAAAGGCGGGCGGAGGGGGGAGGAGGGGGAGGGAATTTACGATGAAACCGGGCGAGAAGCACAAAAAAATCCCCGTTCTCACGAGAGAACGGGGAGAAAGGGGAACGACGTTGCGGGAAACGCCGTGCGGAATGTGCAGTCAATTAGTTGTTGCGGGGAGCGGGCAGATACCAGTTCTCCTGATTGAGCAACTTGCCAAAGAGGGTGCCGGTCTTGGTGGGCTCCTGGTAGGGCAAGAGGTCGAGATTGCGACGAGAAACGTGCCAAGCGAGCCAAGAGTTGGCCTGGATGTCGTCGCCGGCAGCGTTGCGGTGCTGCTGGAGGCGCATGAGATCGAAGAAACGATTGCCTTCAAAAGCGGTTTCGAGGGCGTATTCGTCGGCAATGAGGGTCTCCATGGCGGCAATTTCTGCAGCCGAGGGCTCAACGGTGGCCAAATCGGTGATGATGCCTTTATAAACAAAATACTTGCTGCCGTCGGCGGCGGTGACTTCGGTGGTGTCGGTCATTTTGCCCTTACCTTTCAAATCATCTACGCTGAGATTGGGCAGCGGGATGGTCTTGCCTTGACGCGCAGCCTCGTCGACCATGCGCTGGGCCACCACTTTGTTGTAGACCCAAACGGTGTCTTGCGTGGGGAACAGGCCACAACCGGCTGCGTGGATGCCGACGTTGTCTTTGTTCTTGAAGCTTTCGTCGTTGAAGTCGAGCCACTTGGTGGATCCGGCACGCGCTAGCGTGTTGAGATCAATGCTCATGGCTGTTTCTTCCGAGCGGTGAACGGTAGGAACGCTGATGGTGGTGATGGAAGCGATCTGCGTGCGGGCGGCATCAACGTAGGTGGTGTCGCTTTGTTGCTCTTTCGAGATGATGGGCATGCTCTTATTGTTGAGACCGGTGCGCAGAATGTCGAAAGCGACTCGGGGATAGCCGGCACGGTTCACAGCTTCGGCATAACGCAGGTAGATCTGACGCATGCGGTAGGTGGGAATGCCGTAGCGGAAGGAGAAGGCGCTAGGACTGATGCCGGCAGTGAACGAGTACCCGGCCGGATTGAACTTCTGGATGAAGCGTAGGCGGCCTTTGTCGGTGATGACACGGGGCACGGTGGCGTCGTAGCGCGCATCGAAGACCTTGGGATAACGCACTTCGACCACTTTGCTGCCTTCCTTCTCGGTGTAAACGACTGTCTGTGCCTCGTTGAGCTTGGTGTAAGCTGCGGAGGGTTCGACCTGACGGTTGCGGTAGTTGGCTTCAAGCTTCACAGAACCGGTGGTGCTGGTGACGTTTTGTTGCTTACCGTCCGATCCGGTTTGTTTACGCGTGCTGGTTTCGTTGGACGAAGTGGCATCGAAACCGTAGACTTGCGGAATGCGGGTGAGCACTTGTCCGAAGAAGCTGTTGGAAGCAGTGGGCACAGCGCCTACAATTTCTCCGGCAGAGGACATGCTTTTGTTTCCAGCAAATTGGTCGATGGCGACCGAAGCGAAATAGTCGTCACCGGCACGCGACGTGAAATGATACACGTTTGCGACTCCGGAGACTCCCCGTTTCGCATCTTCTTCCATATATTTGTAATAATAGGAAGCTGCTTGCTCGTAATCGCCCTTGTTTGCCCCGCGCAAGAGGTAGAGATCGCCGTAAACAAGATTGGCGTTGAAGAGCGAAAGACTTTGGTCGAAGTTTTCGGCACCGTTGTTGAAGTTGCCGTAGCGGGGATAGCCTAACTGTTTCGTGTAGGCATAGGCCTGCTTAAGCCCTCCTTTGTCTTCGAGAAGGTTGAGCAAATTGGCGGGAGTGGCCCAACCTAACGGGGGATTCTTTTCCCAACCGGTGTCGGAAGTGGTGACGGGATCGACGATGAAGGGGACACGGCCGTAGAGCTGAACGAGCTGCATGTAGGTCCAAGCGCGCACGAGTTGTACTTGCGCGAGCTCACGACGCATGTAGTAGCTGTTGTTTTTCAGCGCCATGGAGTCGGCCTTGGCCAAATAGAAGTTGCACTGGTTGATGACCTTGTAGTAAGCCGCGCGATTGAGCAACGCATTCTCACCGTCTTCGAGGTTGTTGAAGTTGATAATGTCGTTGATCGAATCGGAAGCGAACTCAGTGGGCTTGACAAGGTCGCCACGTAATTCGCCGAGCAGGACGTTCTGCTCGATCATGCCCTGCACGTTGTTGAGAATACCGAAATAGAAATTGACGGTATCCTTGCCCGAGAAGTTTTCGGCGTAGCGATCCAGGTCGGGAGTGAGCATGTCTTGGCACGAAGTGGTGGCCAAGCCCAAACCGAAGAGGGCGCAGAACAGAGGAACTATGGTTTTCTTCATGATTGCGAAGTTGGGATCAAAAATGATTGGATTTGCCGGTGACCTCCCCGCTGCTCTTCCGAAACTTCGCTCGACGCTCGTCGACGAAGTTCGGAAGAGAGATGGGAAAGTAGCGCTGCATCAGAGATTGATGGTCACGCCGACATTAAAGTTGCGGTTGAGCATGAGGTATCCGGCGTCAATGCCCTGATAGAGCACACCGTTGCCGGCACTAACCTCGGGATCGGAGCCCCAATACTTGGTGAGGGTCACCACGTTGTTGGCTTCACCCCACACCGAGAGGCCTTGCAGCCAAGAGAGGGAGAGGGGCACTGCGTAAGTGAGACGCACTTTCTTGAGTTTGAGGTAGGATCCGTCTTCAATCCAACGGTCGGAGAAGCGCTCGTTGTTCACCCAAAGCGTAGATTCGGAAGACATGGTGCGAGGCATATCGGTCTTCTGGCCTTCGTACTTCCAACGATTCACCACAGCGGTGGTTTGGTTGGTGATGCTGTTGGCGCTTTCGAGCTGCATGCGCTGGTAGTTGAAGATGTCGTTGCCGAGCGAATATTTGAGATTCACATCGAGCGTGAGACGCTTCCAAGACAGCGAGGTGAAGATGTTACCGTAAATATCGGGGTTGGGGTCACCGATTTTCACGCGGTCGGCTTCGTTGATCCAACCGTCGCCGTTCTGGTCGACGAAATGCACGTCGCCGGCCTGGAAATCGCGAGAGGGCTGCGAGGCGAGTCCCGTGGGATACTTGAGACCTGCGGCCTGGGCTTCGGCGGTGGTGGAGAAGACACCGGCGGTCTTATAACCGTAGAAGACACCGGCGGATTCTCCGACTGCTGTCAGGATGTTGTCCTTACCATAAACCGAAGAGGTGTAGCCGGACAGGACGCGATGGCTCGAAGCCACCTTGTCGCCGTTGGCATCGAGTGCCCAAGTTTCCAGACGGTTGTTGGCCGTGAGCGGGAGCGATTCGATCTTATTCTTGTAGTGTCCGAGGGTGAAACCAAGTTGCCACTTGAGATCGGAGGTGTTGACAAGCACTCCGCTCACGCTCACATTGGCACCACGGTTGGTGAGCGAGCCTTCGTTGGTCCACTGTCTCTCGAGGCCGGAGATGTCACTGATGGTGCGACGCGTCAAGAGATCGTTGGTCTTGGCATAGAAGACTTCGGCTCCGAACGAGAGACGGTTGTGGAACATGTTGAGCGCCAGGGCTACATTGAAACGATTGGTGGTTTCCCACTTGATCTTCGGATTCTGAATGTTGGCCAACTGGAGTGCTGTGGCGCGCTCCAAGAACTTCACATTGCGGAAGTAGGTACGTGTGGCGTAGTAATCCACATCGTCATTGCCGGTGATTTCGAAACCTGCGGTGAGTTTTGCGTAATCGATTGCGCTCACCTTGAACCAATTCTCATTGGAGAGCACCCAACCGGCTTGCACAGAGGGGAAGAGTCCCCATTTCACGCCCGCTACCTTGATTCCGCCGTCGGCTTCGCGACCAAAACGCGAGGAGCTTTCTGCACTTCCACTGAGCTTGAGGAAGTAGCGGTTCATGTAGTTGTAATCCGCATTGGCATAGTAGCTGAGGTTGATCCAACGGTCGTTGACACCACCTTCGCCGATGTACTGCAACGAGTAGCGGATGTCGGGCATCTTGTCGTTGTCGTTGTTGTAACCACGAGAGTAGCTGTCCGAATAAGAATAGGAGGCAAAACGGAAACCACCGAAGACATCAAATTGATGCTTGCCGTAGTTGCGCTTCCAATCGATGCGGAAATCGTTGAAGAGTGTGGTTTCCTTACCAAATTGAGAAGCGGCAACGCTCTGCACTTGGCCGAGCCCTTTGACGGACTTACGAGGCGTACCATTGCGGGGCATATAATACTTCTCGTTGCTGCGGTTGAGCGTGTAAGCAAAACGGTTGCTCAGCGTCCAGTAATCATTGATTTTGTACTTGGGGGCGACATTCAGCAAGAACTGGGTTTGTTCCTGGTTGTTCTTGTTGTTGCCTTCACCGTTTTCGAGAATCCAATAGGGATTGGCCAAACCGGGATAGCCGAACTGCGAAGCAAAGGTCAAGGGGTTGCTCGGCTCGGTATAGTTCATGCCGGTGTAGACACGATTGTTGTGAACAAGACCGAGACGATTGTCGCCCAAATAGCGAACGTAGTATGCATACGGGTCTACGAAGGGCGATTCTGCCAGACCAAGCACATTGGGCGAGGAGATGTTGCGATCTGCATAGCTCTCGGCCCAACCGTTGTCGCGAAGGTTGTAGGCATTGCGCACATAGGCCATGTCAAGTTCGGTCGTGAAACCCTTGAAGAGGTTCACATCGGTGTTGAAGCGGATGTTCAAACGATCGAACGAGTTGTTTTTGGCCGTGGCTTGTGCGTTGGTATATCCCAGCGAGAGGTTGTACATGGCCACGTCGTCACCACCTTGTACGCCGACACGATAGTTTTGCGTAACGGCAGTGCGGTAAAGATCCTTGGCCCAGTCCGTATTATTGTGGAACTGCTTGTAGTAAAGGTAGGTGGGATCTTCGTTGAGGAAGGGGATGACCATCGACGAGGCAAGACGGTCAGCTCGAGACGTGGTGCCGAGGAACTCAGCAAGGTAGTTTCGATATTGACCGGCGTCCATCATGCTGGTACGCTCGGGCGAAAGTTCCACACCGCCGAAAGCACGGATGTTGATGCGAGTGGCCTGCGAATGTCCGCGCTTGGTCGTGATTTTCAATACGCCGTTGGCGCCTTGAGAACCATAGAGGGCGGTACCGTTGCGAAGGACTTCTACACTTTCGATGTCTTCGGGATCGATGAGGTTGAAGACATTGTTATAGAAACCGTCGTGCAACGTGGTGCGACCGTACTGCATGTCCCAAATGACTCCGTCGACAACGACAAGCGGCTGCGCATTGGCGTTGAGCGAGTTGATGCCATTGACGAACATGGCTGCACCCTGGGCAGGAAGTCCACCACGATTGATGGTACGAACCGCGGCATTGAGGTTGTTCTCGATATCAGTTTCGGGCGAAACACTGCTGGATTCGACCGGGGCATACTTCGCTTTGTTGAGAATCGTGGTGCCGTCGTGATAGAGCGAGAGGAATTTGCTGTCGTAAAGATAGGCATCGGCAGGTACACCGTCGTGGAGTCCTACTTGAACGGCATTGTATCCGTCGGTGGAGATGAAAAGAGAGGTGACGTGTTCGGGTACGCTGAGCTTGTAGGCACCTTTTTCGTCGGTAAGTGTCGAATAAAGTTTATTGCCGAGCGACTGTACGCGAACACCGGGGAGCGGCTTGCGCGTAGCGGCATCATAAACCACACCGGTGACTTCCTTCATTTCGTATTGAGGAAGCTGACGACGAGAAGATACCTTATTGGAGGCGGAAGCGGTGGAGGTGCTGTCGGCTACTTCGCGGGCTTGCGCTTGAAGTGCACAGGCCGAAGACAGAACCATCAACGCCACTCCACAACGAAGGGCGGCTTGCTTCATGTTGTTGCTGCGATTAGCTGGATTCATAATCTCGTTTGTTATATTTCAGCGGGTATTAGTTGCCGCGATAGGGTTTGAGGATCACTTGCACGATGTTGAGTGCCTGGCAATTTTCATTGCGCGGACCAATACGGGGCACGGTCAGGCGAAGCATCGGGAAGGACTTACGGTCGGAGGGCAAACCATAATAGCACTTGGGGAAAGTGATGTAATCGCCCAGCACGATGTGGTTTACTTTATTGGGATCAAACTGCCCTTGCTTTTGGTCGATGGTGATGCGACTGGTCTCTGCACCGGCAACTGTGAAGGGGATGTTGTTCTTGTTGTCGTCGATAACTTCGGCATTGAACACTACCTTCTCGTCTTCACCGCCATCATTCAAATTGATCTTGGTCGGAACAAGCACCAATTCGATCTGGTAGGCTGCACTCAGCACGTCATCAAGACGGAAATCGACCGTCATGTTCTGACGGGGGCTCTTCATCACATAACGTTGATAGGCGTTTTCCGTCACCGAACCGGAGACGCCCAACATGATGGGCTTTCCGTCGGCGGTGCGAAGGGTGTCACCGTTTGCATCCAACGAAGCACGCTCACGGTTGTAGTTGGCTTCTGTCAAGTTGACTGTGGTACCATTGGCATAGTCCGTATTGTTCGTACTCAAGGTGTAAACGGAGGAAGCTGCAGCAGGTCGGAAGTCAATTTTCTTTACCCAAATGTACGAGGGATCGAACTTGTAGTTCTCCAACTCGAACACATAACCATTGGAAGCGCGATACGGGGTGAGACCGGCCAAGGTGGGGTTGAGATTCACATTCTGCTTCGTGGCTCCCTTCGCAGCCGTGTTGTAGAAGGTGGTTCCCGCGGTGGAGATCAAAGAGTCGGCATATTGCACATGGTGAATGAGTGCAGCGGAGTCCATGCTCTCATAGCCCTTGATGCGATAGGGGGCGAAGAACAAGTTGCTGACGATGTTCAAACGCACATTGCGCTCACGAAGCGAGTCTGCCAACGTCATGTTCTTGTTATTATAGGTAGTGGCATCGAGACGATAGTCCTTAGAGAAGTTGGCTCCATCCCAATCATAACGGTAACGCGTGCCGTAATTGAAGATTTTGCTGACTTTCTCCAACGCTTCCTTCCATGCCGCATTGCGCGGGATGAGTGCCACGTAAGTGGAGTCCTCGTTGCGGATCTGCGCATGCGAAGCATCCAACAAGGAGTTGCTATGCTGGTAAACAGAGTCGATGTAAACCATCTTACCGTATTCGTTCATGGCGCCGGCAACGGATGCCTGCTCGTTGAACTTACGGATGTCGATGGTCGGATCCTTAATATACGCGTTGATGTCGCTGAACTGTGCGTTGTGGCTCAGGTAATCGTAGATGTTGTACGAGAAAGGAGATGCGCCTTTGAGCAAGTGGAGCGAACCGTTGCTTGCGTTGATGGCTGTACCTTCTTCGGCTACGGAATTGAAAACGCCATTGCCGTATTTCGTATTCTTGCCGTTCATGAGCTTGAACTCCTGCACTCCGGCTACTCCCTCGTGGTTGAAGCGAGCGATGTGGTTGGAGGCAAATTGATTCCAAACTAAGAAATCAATATCGCGTGCCTCTTGAAGAGCAGCGGGCGTGCCGGTTTTACGCAATGCATCTGCACGGTCAAGCAGTTCTGACCAATGCTGGACATTGAAGGTTCCATTGAGAGGAGCCCACATGGTGAAGCTTTGGGGCTGATTGAGCAATTGAGCTACTGTGAGCTGGGCGTTGCGATCGTTCTCCTCTTTCATCACCTTGGTGCGTTTGAGGATGGAGGCAAAATCCGACAGTTGGCTATTCGAATCAATGTTTTGCCACAGGGTCTGGTTGCCGGCCGCATCGGACTTCACATCAAAATGATCGTCTGCGCAAGCCGCCGTCAGCGCAAGCGCTGCACAGCCCAAGACACCAAATGAGATCCAGGAGTTGAATATCTTTTTCATGTTGTATGAAATGCTAGTGGAAGAAACACCCCTCCCGCCGATCCGCAATTGAACCGGCGGGACGGGATAGAGTTACCAGATGTCTTCGGCTACGGTTCCGTTGTAGACAGATTTCGGTACAAATTCGAAATAGTCAGAGAAGAACTGCGCATCGGTCTTGTTCAAGGCCGACTTGAAGCGGAGGTAATAGGTTTTGTTCGGGTACATGTAGGCAGACACCATGATGCGGCGGAGCACAGCCTTCGTATCGCGAAGGTTGGTTTCACCCTTACCATCGCAGGCTGTAAATGCCTTCGGAGCTTTCATGTAACCGTGGTTGCGCATGCTCTTGTCGTTCTCGGCTGTGATGTCTGCATCCTTATTGTCTGCAACCCATCCAATATTCTCGTTGTCGCCATCGAGACGCATATCTACGGGGAGACCGGCAGGCGAAAGGTTCACAGGACTGTCACCAAAGTAGATTTGGCACATACCGCGCAAGGTGTTGTTAGAAATACCCATGCGGATTTCGTACTGACCTTCCTTAGGCACGGGAGGAAGTTTGAGGACAAAGTCGTAAAGGCCAAGCACCATCAGCTCATCACCTTCGTAGTCACGCCATCCTGCACCATTGACGAATGCGGAATGGAGATAAAGGAACTTCGTGCTTTCGCTTTCTTGCGTGATGTTCTCAAAGTAACCTCTCGGGAAATTCATGTGTTGGCGCGAGGAGCGGCAACCATTGGAAAGGATTTCCGGGAGAATCGTACAGATATCGAAGCGGATGCGTTCGCTTCCCAAGGATTCACGGGTGCTGGCATCCATGAGCATGATCTTCTTAATCGGGAAGAAGTAACCATTGCGCGCATTGTTGTCCAACACTTTACCTTCAAAGTCGTTGTTAGCGAAAACTTTGATGCCTTCTTCTTTGGCGCGTACGAACTTGTAGTTGTCGTTGACATTGTATTCTGCCACGCGGTTGAGGAAGATGTCATGACTTGCGGCATCCTGAGTGACCTTGATCAGGCTACGATACTTACCCAAGCTGACAAAATAGTCCGAGATGTCGATACTATATTTGTTTTGCTGCGGGTTCTTGGCGTCACCGTATTTGTATCCCCACTCATTGAAGTGCTGTACAAACTGGTTATGAGCCACGCGTCCCTTCATGAAGTGGTAGGCCACGAATTGGTTCACCGCATTGTCCTCGTCTTTGAGGTCGTTCTGAGCCAAAGTGCCGTACACATTCTCGCAATGCGACTTGATCGCATCAAGAATAGCCTGCGCGTTGGTCACGGTTTGTGTCTTCTCATCATAGACAGGAGCGGGCACGCCCCATTCCTTCTGGAAGACATCGTCAGTTTCAACAAATCCCGTGAAACCAAGGTAACGGTGACCGGCTGTGGGAACGAGACCTTGCACACCTGCAATGCTGTGAGGATCGGTTTCGCGCTCTACTTTTTCGTATTCACGGTCAATACTTTCATTGAGCTTGTCTGCCCAACCCGTTGCCTGCAACAAGGTACCCATGATACGCATGTTGGCCGTTCCTTCGATCAGACCGGAGACGCTCTGATTGGAAGGGGCGATAACAGACGCAACGGAGTGTACATATCCATTACTCAATTTCGTATCGCTCTTCACAACGCGTGACGTTCCGTTGATCAAGTAATAAGAAACAGCAGGTTTCTTCAGCGAATCAGTAACTTCTTCGCTCGTGATGCTTCGGTCGTTAAGGTCTCCCTTTGCAAAGGCACCGCCTTTGGTCGGGAACACCGGGCTATCGTAAGCGCTTTCGTTACCATTGTCGATCACGCAGCTATAAGCTATCAACTGAGCCTGCTCATCGGTGAGATCAGCGACACTTTTGGATTCGCCAAGTACCTTCGTAACGTAGGCAGACATTGCATCGTTGGTCGGTGCAAACACAGTATAGTTACCGCGAGCGGAGAGAACCGCTGCAAGCGTGGAAGCGTTACCTTTGTTACCCAGACGAACACGATCAAAGACCGATTTGATTTGCGAGTATTCTGGTTTGCTTCCGAGATAATCGCTAATGGTTTGCTCCTTGGCAATGGCAAAGTTGCGTTCATCGATCTTTTCGCTGCAGCTCTGTGCCGAGAACAGGAGACCGAAGGCCATTGCAACCGTTCCGCAATAAGCGGCCAAGGTGCTAAGGGTGAAACGATTTCTATTCATAATTGTCTGAGTCTTATGATTTGGGCATATACTTTTCCCATGCGGGGTTCTGGACAAGGTTACCGGTCTTGCTACCATATTCCTTGCCGTTCACCTTGAGTTCTTCAAGATAAATCGGATTGTAGAGCGACCAGAGTGAACGCAAGCGGTTGCGCACTGTGGAAGAAAGCCCTACCCAATCGGAAAGCACCTCTTTCGTCGCACCACGGAATTCGCATTCGCGAACAATATCGTACCAGCGCTTACCTTCGCCGAGGAATTCACGCTGACGTTCATTGAACGCCAATTTGAGGGGGCTACCATAGTCAGAGTAACGCTGCTTCCATCCGGCTCCGTTGTCCTTGTCATCCTCAGCTTTGAAAGCTTTGGAAGAACGCAAACGCTTGCAGAACAAATTAGAGGCGGCAGCCACGGTGTCGGCCGTAGGATTGTTACGACGGAACAATTCGTCCAAGATACGATACGAATCGCGTTCCGGGTAGTCGGGCGATGCGAACGGTGCTGCAGAAAGGCGAGCGATCGCTTCTGCTTTGAGCGTCATCATGTCCGAAAGGCGGTAAACCGGCCAGTTGCTCGATTGCGAATTGCTCTCTTGTAAATCGTAGTTTCCTGTGCTCTTGGTAATGTCACCAATCGCATTACCGGAGAAGGTAATGAATACGGTCTTGGCTGCGCCTTTGATTATGCTCACAGCATTTGTTTTGGCACTTTCGTCCGTACGCAAAGAATAGCTGGCGAAGCGCAAGTCTGTACGTCCGTAACCTTTGACGGGATCTACAGGAGCATCTTTGGAGAACAAAGCAGGATTTGCCAACATCAAACCAGATTTGTAACCACCGCTACCGCTGTTGCCGTAGTACATATCCGTGATCACGTTATTCTTGACGTTGATACCGTCATATTGCAGTTCGAAGACGCTCTCACTCGAATTGTGAGATCCAAGTACTTCGTTGTAAGCAGCGTCTGCCACACCGAAACTTGTCGCATCGCTCTGAATCAACGGGTAAGCCAGTGCACGACGCTTATCATCCTGGGGAACATTGTTGAGATCGAGATTAAGCTTGTAATCAGCCATCTGCTGGTTGATCACATAATCTGCATGGCTGATTGTTTTCTTCATGAGATCAGCAGCCAAGCTCTGTTCCTGAGCGGCCGAAAGGGTGTCGCCCTTTTCAGTTACCACGGGGAAGCCTTTCGCACTGCCGCGGTAAACCATACCTGCACGCCAGAGATACATATCTGCCAACAGGGCATGGATAGACGTGCGCGTCCAGCGTCCTTTATTAGAGGAATTGCTACCGTAGTTAATGGCGGCTGTCGGCAACACAGCCTCCACCTCGTGGATGAGCGAATCCATAATCACTTGTCCCGGCGTAGCCTTGTCACGTGCCACAAGTGCTTCAGCATCGGTACTGATAGAGTGACGCACAAAGGGAACGTCGCGGAACGAACGTACGAGATAGAAGTAATAGAGTGCACGAAGGCTGACCATTTCGGCCTTCAGCGGTTGCCATTCTACATTGGTAAACGAGGGGTCAGTGCCCTTGTCGACCATTTGCTGACCGTGCTCGATAACCTTGTTACAGTAGTTGATGCCTTTGTAAAAAGGTGCCCAATCATACAGGTTTTCAGAAGGTTGCAACACCGCCTCCTGCATATATCGGTAGTTGGCTTTACTCATGTCGCTGAGCTCCACGTTGTCCGAGCGGAACTCACCCCAAGTCAAGATCTTACCGGTGCACTGCGTCATTTGGTAATAAGCCGCGGCACGCACATTGTCGACGTCGTTGCGGGTATTCCAAAATTCTTCTTCCGTAATAGAGGTTGTGGGGTAAAGCGTCAGGTAATCCTCACAAGAAGTCATACCTCCACCCAAAACGACTACGGCGCCGGCTACCAGCAGTTGTTTGAATATTTTACTGTTCATGATGTCTTAGAGTTGTGGAGGTGGAAAACCACCTCCTTTTGCTATGCTAAGTACGTGTAGAAGCGTTAGAATCCGAAGTTCAAGCTGAACGTAATGGAGCGCGAACGCGGAGTCTGCGAATTATCGAATGCAGGCGAGAAACCACTCGCACCGTGTTCGGGATCCACGCCGGAATATTTCGTCCAGAAGATCAAGTTGTTCGCAGATACACTCATCGTCAATTGCGAGAGTCCCCAGCGCTTCAGCTGTTCGGGCTTAACCGAATAACCCAATTGCAGATATTGGAAGCGAAGGAAGTCTCCCTTTTCTACATAACGGTCGGAGGCAAGCGCATTGAACGAGTCGCCGGCACGCGAGTTTTTCGCACGAGGAATCGGCGTGATGTCACCATTCTTACGCCAACGCCAGTTGACAGAAGCAACTTGGTTATCATTCGAACGCATCATCTCGGCATTCATGCGGGCCATGTTTATAATCTTATTGCCTACACGGAAGTTGAAGTTGGTCTTCAGCGTCCACTGACCATAGCGGAAGTCGATACCGAAACCACCGTTAAACTTCGGGTTTGAAGATCCGAGATACACGATATCGAGTTCGTCGATTTGTCCGTCGTGGTTCACGTCTTCGTAAATCACGTCGCCACCTTCGAAACGATAGTTCTTACCACCGTAGTTGAAGTACATCGGCTGGGGATTACCCGACTTGTCATAGAGGATCTTGCCATCGGCACCGTATGCAATCGGAGCGGTCTTGCCCGTAGCAGCTGCGGTATTCGGTTTGCCCGCTGCATCAATATAATTATTGCGTTCGGGGTTGGCGAAGTATCCGTTGTGATCGTAGTCATAAGCGTAAACGCCCTTATAACGGAAACCGTAGATACCGCCGAGTGCATGTCCGAGTTGAACGCGGCTCAGGTATTTCGCATTGCTATTGTCGAACTGCTGATTCTTCGACGAGAGCACCGTGGGATCCATTTCGGTCACCGTGTTGAGACTCTGCGCAATGTTGGCACGCAAACGAACGTCGAATTTACCCATCTTGAAGATCGGTTTCGTGCTCACGTTGAATTCCCAACCGCGGTTCTCCATCTTACCCACGTTGGCATTGGCCACATCTGAGTAACCGGTAGACGAAGGAATCTTCACGCCCGACATCAACAAGTCAGTCGTATAGCGCTTGTAAACACTCAAATCGAACATCAACAAGTCATCAAACAGATGCAAGTCGAAACCGAGGTTCCACGACTTAGACTTCTCCCAACGGATCTGCGTCAGACGAAGATTCTCAGGTGCGATACCCTGCACACCGTCGTAGTAACCGTAGCTCGAGTACTTATTGTAGATCAATCCTTCAGCAAACCATGCATTACCGTTGATACCCCAGCTGGGACGGAACGAAAGCATGTTCACATACTTGCGATAAGGTTTGAAGAAAGCTTCATCGGAGATGTTCCAACGAGCGGAAACACCGGGGAAGAAGCCCCATTTGTTACCCGATCCGAACTTCGTCATACCTTCTGCGCGGAGCGTAAAGTCAAACACGTACTTCGAACCATAGGCATAGTGTATTGACCCCGTACCGTTCAGGCTGCGATCGCGACCTGTAGACGAGTTGGTGCCAGTGAGGAAACCGGCCACCGTCGGATCCGTGATACCACCGGAGATACCCGAGTGGCTCTTGCTCTGCGAAGTCTGATTACGTGAGTAAGATTCAAAACGTCCGAGCACCTGGAACGAATGGTTCGGATTATCGAAGTGCGGACGGAACAAAAGCGAGTGACGCGTGGTGAAAGCAAAGAGTTTCGAGTCATAATCGTTCGTCAAGTCAACGCCTTGCGACCACTTCTGCGAAGTCAACGCATGGGGATAGTAAGAACCGTTGTTTTGCGTGAACGCATTGATGTTCACTTCCGCCGTATAGTTGAGCTGCGTCGACTCATCCTCCTTACCCAACAACTTGTATTCGAGAGAGAACGAGGGGTTGATCGTATACGTGCTCTCGCGGGCCCAAGCCAGGTTGGCGATCGCAACGGGGTTACCGTTGTCGACCATATCACTCAGGTAATAGGAGGTCAGGTTGGAGTTATTGTCCAGCAACACCCCTTCGTATTCCTTACCGGCTGCGGGAGGCATGAGATAATATTCGCCCGTGTCGAAATAAGCTCCGCGAACTTGATCATACTCTTGACGAGTAACGGCCATGTTCGGCATGGCCTTGTAGGCTTTGGCGAGAATATTATTACCGTAGTTCTTATTGTTCTTCGTGTAGGTCAGCGAGAAGTTCGAGGTGAACTTGATGCGGTCGGACACATAGTAGTCCAAAGCCAGACGCGTCGAGAAGCGGTCGAGGCTCTGTTTGATGATCGTACCTACTTCGTGGTCATAAGATCCCGACACGCGGAACGTGGCCTTTTCACCACCACCGGAGATGTTCACACCGTAGTTGTGCACCTGACCGATTTGCGTCACCTCTTTCACCCAGTCCGTGTTCTTATTATAGTTGGCATAATAAGCCGGACGGTTGGCGAGATACATCAACTCAACAATGCTGGAAGCCGCATCACTCTGTTTCGGATTGAAGTAGGCCTCCTTCAGCATCATCGAATAGCCGGGACCATCGAGCATGTTCAGTCCCTGCGGCTGCCACGTGCCCGAGAAACGGTAGTTGAAACCGACACGCGTCTTACCGCGGCGTCCGCGGCGTGTGGTGATTTCGATCACACCATTCGAACCGCGCGCACCCCAGATGGCAGTTGCGGCAGCATCCTTCAAGACCTTGATGCTGGCAATATCATCGGGCGATACCTGCAACAAAGTAGCGAACTGCTCCTGGTTGTCCAGGTCTGAGAGGTCGACAGAAGTCAGATCCTGACCTTCGAGCGGATAGCCGTTCACCACAATCAGCGGTTCCTGCGAACCGTTGATCGAGTTCACACCGCGCAGGCGCATCGAAGTACCGGAACCCAGGTTACCGGAATTGGCCACAATGTCCAAACCGGCGATTTCACCCTGCAAGGCTTCACCGGCAGTCGTGAAGGCAAGACCTTCTTTGCTGTCCATGTTCAGCGTCTGCGTTGCAGTCGAAATCTCGCGTTCGGGGATCACCATACCGTTTGATTTCGCGGTACGCTTACCCGTAATCACGACTTCCGAGATATGCGTACGATCCTTCATTTCGATACGGAACGACGTGCGCGCGCCGATAGGATCAATACGGGCGGTGGTATAACCGATATAGGAAACTTCAAGACGGTTGTTCGGGTTCTTGATGGTCATCGAGAAGTTACCGCTCATGTCGGTCTGTGTTGCCGACACCACGCGGTTCGTTTTGTCCTTCTCCACGACGTTAGCCATCACCACCGCACCGTCTTTGGCATTAAAGACGTGTCCGGAGATGCGCTTTTGCTGTGCGACAGCAGTGGCACTGCACAGCGCGAGGACAATCGCCGATGTATACTTGATATGATTCATGATGCCTTAGATAATTAGTCTTTGATTCTGAACTTTGCGACGAAAGCTCTGGCTTTCTTCGGAGAGGACCAAGCTTGGGCGTATCCGCCGGCGAATTCGCCATCGAACAGCAGCGCGCTGTTGATTTGGTGGATCACCGAATAAGAGCTGCTCGTGATGAGCGTCATGCCCTTATTGAAGTTGGCGTCACGCGCCAAGATATTGTGGGTTGTTCCGTCCACCGTCACGGTGCGGCCGGCCTTATCCTTCAAGCTGAGCTGACCGGGAGTCTGCGTTACTGAGAGACTCAAATAAGCCTTTGTCTTCTCATTGACGCAAGCCGTGGCGTAGTCGCCGGTATGCGAAACCTGGTCCACGAAGAGACTCTCATCTTGGAAGTGGTAACGCAAGAAGTTCACCAGAACGGTCACCATCGCTTGCGCTTTGGCCTTCACCGCGTCGTTGTGCTTGTTCACACGGTCGAACTCATCTTGGTTGCTCTTGTCGGCGGCCAACTTCACTTCAGCCTGTAGGTTGGTGTCGAGATAGTCGCTGATCTTGTCCCACGTGGGCAAGCCCTTGGCCAATTCGGCATCGATCGCCGCGTCCGTCGGAGCGTAGATGGTGTAGCGATAGTTGTTGAAGAGACGTACCAAACGGTCGTCGTTGGCCACATTATATTGGAGACCGCCGGATTCACCGCGTACGAAGAACTCATATTTCGCAGCGCTCTTGAGCCATCCACTGTGCTTCGCGTCGTCGGCACCGGCCACCAAGAAGGGAGCGTTGAAACCGGCTTTCTCCAAGAGCGCCGTGCTCATGCCCGTGCAGAGATCGAGGAATTTCTTAAACTGCGTATGATCCTTGATTGCCTTGTAAGCCGTCACTGTCGTCGCCTGCATCGGGCGATCCAAGATGTAAGTCTTACCGTTACCGTAGCCCTTGTTGGTTTCGCGGGTCAGGTCGTAGACTTCTTTCACGGTCGATGTGTAGGCGGCCGGCGTTCCTTCCAATTGTTCCTGGAAACCGCCGTTCACTTCCATACCCACGCCGCGGTTGCTTGTTTTCACGATCACAGGTGCACCGTCACGAGAGAGGAAATACTTCTGTGCCGTTTCTACGCCCTTCGTGTCGTCACTGCCGTGTACAATAATATGGTGGTTCACCATTTCGATCAGCAGCGAGCGCTTCACCGCACCCATACCCGTGCTGAGGGTCTGGTTGGCCGGCGAGGCATAGGTCGTACCGTTCATGATCTTATCGCCCGGCTGCTGTCCCGTAGCCGGTTTGTAAGTCACAGGCCAAGCATCCACAGCCAACGCACCGCCCACACCGCGCGTATCGCCCGGACGGAAGCGGAAATAGCGGAAGTTGGAGGTATTCTTCGAATTGGCCATCGAAGCCGGATCCACATAACCATAGGTATTCAAGCCTTCGTCTTCGGGAATGAAGAACGAGAAGCGGCTCTGCATCGCCTTCAGATAAGTCGAGAAATATTGCTTCAGCGGAGCGCGGCTATAATCCGATCCCTGGATGTAGGAGTCGTCCGCACGCACCACGGTGCGCACCACTTGCGTATTGCTGTTGTAGAGCGCGGGGGCGATCACGGCTGCATAGTCGGCGGGCGAGATGACGCGGTTCATCACATAAACCACACCGTTGTTGGCCATGAGCGTCTTGGTGAACACCGCTTTGTAGGCCGCTTCCGAAGGATACTGCGAAGGCGGGAACATCTGGTCACGCGCATCGTTCATGATGGTGTAGTACTTCGAAGGCACCGTTTCGATGAACGAGTTCTTCATCAGGTTGTTCACCAACGCCTGAATGATGTCGAGCGGAATCTGATCGATGTTCTCGAGCAGGTTCTCTTTGGTATTCGGTTTCTTCGCATAACGTTCGATCAACGAACGACCACCCTGCGAAACAAAATAATCGGTCATGGCGGCATCGTCGGGCACGAACATCGCGGCCATATCTTCGACGCTGGGCACGGAGCTCGACAGCTGGTAAGCATTCCAACCCGGATCGTAGGGCAAGAGCGGAATACGATCGTTGGGCAATTTCTCATTCGGTTCCGTCTGCAAACGTCCGCTGCGCGAATTGATCGAGAAATAGCGCTTTTCGAACACCGAGTCCACAGCAGCGGAATAGCGTGCCTGATAAGTTTTGGTCAGTACATCATTATAGAAGGGCGCGCTGAAACGATCCAAGATGTGGCTGAACACCTTCGTGTCGTTGTTCTCGCGAATCACCTCGGCCATATTGGCGGGCGGCACGAGCACTTTGTCCAGCACATGGAAATAGCCATTCAGGCAGACCACGTCAGCCTGGTCAACGCGCGCATCAAAAACATAGGCGCGCGCCGCTTCCGACTCGCCCCAACCATCTTTGTCATTCAGAACGAACGCCACATCCGAACGCTTGATATTCTTCTCGCGCATGTTTCCTTCGAGGAAGTGCGTGATCATCGGACGCGAAGCATCGATAGCCATATAGATACCCTTCGACGCACCGCTGTTGTAACGTTTCCAATACTTCTTTTCGTCCTCGTCAGCATTATAGTTTACCGGCAGCTCTTCAGGACGCCAAAACTTCACAGAGTCGATAGCTTCCGCTGCCGACTCTTGGCGCAGACTCAGATTCTTTCGTCCGCCCGAAGCATTGCTCATCATTTCGAGCACATAAGCATTGTTCAGCTGCGCACCGTTGAAGAGTACACGCTTCTGAGCGTCAGTGAGCTGTTCATACGAATGAACTCCCCAAGGATTGTTCTTGAAGAATTTCTCATAAGCCTCGTCGTTCGCCACAAAAAGCGTCTTACTACCCGTTTGCGACATCACGTCCTTATAGCCCAGGTCGTCGATCAGACGAACGGTATACTTAAAGCCGCGCGCATTCAGTTCGTCGTAGATGCTACCCCCAAGGAAAGACGGTTTCTGCACATCCAGAGAATCGTCCTTACATGAGTACGTCACGCCGCTTACCGAGAGCAACAGGAGAGCCCCCATCAGGGTGCTTCCCATTCTACCAAAACGGTTTTTCATACACATAATCTTATTTGTTTCTTATGTATTTTCTTATTGTTGCTATTTGGAGTTGGCAATGAGAAGAGCGAGATCTTCCACTACACAGCGCAAATTTAAGGCAAAAACTTCTTTCCTCCAAGTGTGCGCCGAATTATTTTCGCACCCACTATTTAGTTTTTTAATCATCCGTGCGCCCCCGTGTGCCGCACAGCAGCATTCCGACCCAAATACCTCAAAATGTCAATTGACCTTTGCAATATCATAGCCTCCGACCTAAGCAAAGCCGACTTTCGTCCGACGCGCATTGCAATTTTCTTCCTTCTCAAAATCGCTTTTGCGAAGCGAACGAGACGGGAAAGCGCAAAAAAGAATTGCAGAGTCCACCGAAATATGCAACAAATATGTTACGAATATGTATATAAGGGCGAAAGTCGCCATTCCCTACAAACTTATGCATTTCGACGCCGAAATATAAGCATTCGCACACCGGGAAGGGACAAAAAAATGGCGTTCGTCAAGCACTGACGAACGCCATTTTTTCAGACTACCTCTTTGAAGGCCGGTATATCGTCGACGGACCATCGATAAAGTCTCCTTCCTTTCTCTCGCGCGGAACATACTTTTCGAGTGACAACGTCTTGCCGTCGGCACTCACCACCACGCGATAATCCTTCACCGCCAGTTGAAGCGAACCGACGATGCCGGTACCGTTTTTCACGTTGGTGAAAAGCGTCGGAGGCTCCGAAAGACCCACTGACACCAACTGGCGATTAAACGATTCTTCATCTTCATTGAAGATTCCACTCAGGTAGCGAAAATACCCTTCCGAGATCGAATAGAGCTGCACCATGCGGCGCGCGCCCTCACCTTCACGAGCGAAATGCCAGGAAACATCGCCACTGAACAGCTCACTCAATCGCAAGGTGTAACGCTTTCCGTTGAAGATCGCATCGCTGAACGCCATGCCGTTGCGACCATTGTAGGCCGAACCCTCATCGAGTCCGTTCAGTCCTTCGAAGATGCCGCTGAACACCTCATCCTGCGAATAGTCGAGCGGAACCGAGTAGTCCGCATCGCTCATCACGCGCACAAAATAATAATTGCGCTCACCGGGAGGGTCCTGGAACGTGATTTCGTAACGGCATTCCTGGTCACCGCTGGCACCGCCCACATCCTTAGACGTTCCCAACTCCCAATAGCTCACCTTCACCGTATCGATCGGCACCAACTGCGGCAGCCGGTCTTCGCCCTCCACACGACCATAGCGGGTGTCGGCTTCGATGCGAATGCGATCGCCGGGACGCGGCACGTAGTTCGCCTCGAAATAGCCCTTCACCGTGTCGCGCACCATGGGAAAGACTTGGCTGTCGTTCAACACCGCCTGTACACGTGCATCAGTGATACGCGGCAGCGTGTTCTTTTTCTCATCGGTGAGAAACAAGGTGTGCATCACCTCCGCGCGCACCGGTTCATCGGGACTCATCACACAGTTCAACACCACTTCGGGCGTGGGACGCAGGTGGTCGAGATTGATATCTTCGTAGCAACTGCTCAGCAACGCTGTCGCCATCAAAGGCAGCATGCGCAAAAAAACAGATCGAATCATAGGTTTATCATTTAAGTGGAGTACACCTCCCCCTATTCGTTTCGGCCGGCAAGGAAGCACGCACCACGCACCCCTCCTCTACCCCGGCGCTCTATACAATCAGAAACGATAGGTGTAAGTGAACGAGGGAATAATGGGGAAAAGGGAAATCAACCGGAACGACGGGTAATCGTAATTATTTTTGCGCGCCACGACCACGGGGTTGTGCTGGTTGTAGGCATTGTAAACGCTCAGCGTCCAAATGCTCTGCGCGCCGCGTCGCTTGTGGAAACGATAATAGTTGATACCCAAATCCATTCGATGAAAATCGGGCAAACGATAGTTGTTCTTCTTGCGAACGTGTTCCATCGTTTGATTGTAATAGTCCGGGAAGCTCGGTGCCAACTTATTCGGCACTTCGTAATGGTAGTTTTCGAGCGCCAAGGTGATGAGCGATCCCGTCATGTACGTCCACGCCACATTGAATTCCCAACGACGCGAAGGACGATAGCTCAATGCCACGTTGAGTTTGTGGCGATTGTCGTACTTCGAGGGGAAATGCGCGCCGCGGTTCAACTCGGGGAAGTAGCGATCGGTCCACATCAAGCCATAGCCCAAGAAACCGGCCCACTGACCGAAGTTCTTCTCGACCAGCACGTCCACGCCATATGCTTCGCCCGTGCCGGTGGTCAGCTTGTCGTTCCACGAACGGGCGCTCGACAACTGCCCCACCCCTTCGCGATAGTCCAAGAGGTTCGACATGTGCTTATACCATGCCTCCACCGAAACATTCCAGCGGTTCTGATAGGTGTAATAACCGCCGAGGCTCAACAGGTGGCTCGTCGGCGGAGCGTAAACCTCCGTCACAGGCATCCAATAGTCAGTGGGCAACGAAAGATAGCTCACACTCACCTGCTGCACATATTGTGTCATGCGCGAATAGCCCGCCTTCACACTCACCGAGGGACTGAAGAGATAGGCTGCCGATACGCGCGGTTCGACCGAAAGATAGTTTTTGCTGTTCACCAAGAAGTCGGTCAAACGCAAACCCGCGTTCAACCGCCAGGCTTCCGCGGGGCGCCATTCGGCATCACCGTACAACGCCGTCTCGTGCCCCTTCACCACCTGTCGGCGATTCGGTTCGTCCAAGATTGTCGATTGACTGCTGTTCGTGATGCGGTCTTCGGGCGAAAAACGGTGGTAGGTATAGTCCAAGCCGAGGCGCAACGTCAAGGGCAACTGCGGTGCCCACACCCATTGCGAGCGCGCATTCCAATCGTCGATGCCGTTGTGAATTTCTTTATAGAGGTAGTTGTGACTGTACCCCTCCAGTCCGGGACGACCCGCTTCGTTGTCGAAGGTGAAATGACACTTCGAACCGTAGCGCGTATAGGCCAGAGTGAGGTTGTGCATCCAATGCTCGCCCAGCGGCAGCTGCCATTTGAACGAGGCGAGGCGGTTGCCCCAACGCATGCCCATTTCATATTTGTCGCGCACCTCGTCTTTCGGAGTATTGGCCGACTGGTTCCAACTGTCCGTTCCCGTCGAGATATCATCCTGTCCGGCATAGCCCACAAAAGAGAACGTGCCCCAACGATCGGTGCGGTGGTTCAAGTGGAGATTCACGTCGGTGAACGCATAGTGCGCATTATACTTCTCGCCGTTGCGTTTGGCGTCGGCATTGGCAATGGCCAGTGCCGGCGTCGAAAGCAAATCGAACCACGTGCGCCGCACAGCGACGTTGAAGGTGGTGCGCCCTTTCACGATCGGGCCGCTCACGCCCAGATTGGCCGAAGTCAAACCGATGCCGAAATTCACATGATAGCGTTCGGCATCGCCGGGCTGCGTGGTCACGTCTACCACACTCGACAGGCGGCCGCCGTAACGCGCGGGAAACGACGACTTGTAGAACGCCACATCGCGAATGGCCGCCACGTTGAAGGCCGAAAACAAACCGCCGAGGTGGTTCATTTGATAGATCGGGTTGCCGTCGATGAGAAACAGGTTTTGGTCGTCGTTGCCACCGCGCACCATCATGCCCGCCAGCCCCTCGAGTCCGGGCGAAACGCCGGGTTGCATTTGCAAGGCCTTGATCAGATCCACCTCACCCATGATGGTCGGAATGCTTCGAATCTGTTCGGGTCGCAAGAAATTGAGCCCCATGGCGGCATTGTCCACTTTGTTTTGCCGACGGCCTACGATCAACGCACTGTTCAGTTTGACCGTACGCGCCGTACTGTCGGCGGTGGAGCGCACCGAATCCGCTGTCACAACGAGGGGCGATTCGCCGCCGCGGGCTCCCGAGGCGCCAACGGCCGTGGAGCAGCTCAAAAAGAACAACAAGGAGGGGAGAGAAAGAGAATGCATGGGAGGAATAAAAGCTTTCGGGCATGCACGACAACAAACGTCGACGTCGGAACACGCCATTCGCTCGCTTCGGGTTCGCAGCCCGGGGGATGAAAACGCCCCTTGGCAAGCGTCTGGACACCAGCGGCGATTTAGAATTATGTCGCCGCAAAGTTAAAACTTTATCCTTTTTCCCACAATAGGGCACTGCACAAATTCTCGCATTTTGTGTTCTCCACCCGGAAAACCGTGATACGCGCTTGCCTCTTTCGCGCGTGCGCGTCAGGCAGTTTTCGTTTTTTGCCTTCACCCCTTCACCATCCCTCCACATTTCTCTATATTTCAATTGATTAGGTGTGAAGACTTTGGTGATTTCGCCTTCACAGTGTCTTCACGCGCCCCACTCTTTCGCCCGCACCTCGATGAAATGGACCGAAACCGCTCCGTATGCTAAAAAATACGACCCACCTCGAGTCCCGACGGACTGTTCAGCACGCATTCTTACACGATGAACACAGGTGAACTTAAAATACCATAAACCTTCACCCTCAACTCCCTCAATCACAACACAATGTGGCATTCGAGTGAAGGAGTGAAGGTAAAAAACGGAAACCGGCTGACGCGAGAGTGCGCGCGCAGGCGATAGGCGCGCACGGTGTCGACTCGGGACGGACGCAACACACGTTCCGACAGCAGCGGTACGAAAACAGTGGGGAAGAAATGAATCGGCCTGCGGGAGTATTTCTGTTTTGTTCCGCGTTTTCTCCTGACGGCGCCGCGTTTTTCACACCGGTTCCGCTTTGTCGCCCCGTCCTCTCGCCACTGCAATTCCCCTCCTTCGCCTCGGCCACTCGGGGAGCACACGTACTCGGGTTCGGCCCTCGGAAAAATCGAAATTAACAGGCATCTTCTCAAAAAAAACGGCGCATGCCTTGCACAATTCGAAACAGATCGATAATTTTGCGATCGAAATCGACGAAAAACACATGCTCGATTCTTTTTGCCCTCGATTTGTCGGCGCGCACCCTTTACCCTGTGGCTCGCCGCCCGGTCTATCGCGTCGGCACGCTTGTTTCACCTTCATCTCACCCCACTATGAAAACTCGGATTCTCTTTTTGCTGCTCCTGCTGGCACTCAGCGCTTGTTCCCGCCGCATCAGCGAACGCATCGCGGTGCACGACACGTTGCGTGTGGCGTTCACCGACACCCTTCGTGAGCACATCATGCTCACTGACAGCGTGTTGATACACGACACCTGCTACGTTGAAAACGGCGTAGCCACTCGTTTTCGCCTCGTCGACCGTTGGCAACAGACGGACCGCGTCGCCGAAAAGAGCCACCGCGAACAGCACGATCGCAGCCACGACCATCGTGCTCGCCACACCCGCGTTTCTGCCTTCACCCCCTCGGGCGGCGTGATGCGCAGCGGCCTCTGGATGCTCCTCTTGGGGGGCGCCGTGGGCGGACTGGCGGGCGTGCATTTCGGGCGGCGCCACTAACTCGAAACTTTTCGATGCATCCGCGGCGGGATCATTCCCCATGCGGCACTCGCCTGCCCTGTGGATCTATTCAGGCGGCTCGCCGTGCGCGTTTTGCGCAGCCCGTACGATCGCGCGCTCACACGCGCGATATCCTTGCACAGTTTCCACAAAATCACTATCTTTGCCATGGATTGCCCACAAGGGCAACCCCATTGCTCATGTACTACATTTCCAAACGCATCGAAATATCCTACTCACACCAGTTGCATCTCGACTACGAGAGCAAATGCAACCGCCCTCACGGGCACAATGGCATCATCACGGTCTACTGCCGCGCCGAAGAGCTCGACAAAAATGGCATGGTGACCGATTTCACCCACGTCAAACAACGGGTGCAAGACAAATTGGACCACCGCAATGTGAACGAGATCCTCGACTTCAGCACCACCGCCGAGAACATGGCGCGCTGGATTTGCGAGCAGGTGCCCAATGCCTACAAGGTGTCGTTCCAAGAGAGCGAAGGCAACGTGGCCGTCTATGTGAAACCCGGCTGCGAGAATGCCGATCTCTGACGCCGAACGCCCACAGCGCCTTATGAAGATCAACGAAATTTTCTACTCGCTACAAGGCGAAGGGTTCTGGACCGGCACGCCTGCGGTCTTCGTTCGGCTGAGCGGCTGCAACTTGCACTGCAGCTTTTGCGACACGCTGCACGAATCAGGGCAGCCAATGAGCGAAGACCAGATCGCCGAAACCGTGGCCCAATGGCCGGCCCGCCACGTGGTGATCACGGGCGGTGAGCCCTCGCTCTTCCTCACGCCTACGCTCGTCGAACGCCTCCACGCGGCCGGCAAATTTGTGGCGGTGGAAACCAACGGCACGCATCCCCTGCCCGACAACGTGGACTGGATCACGCTTTCCCCGAAAGACGCTTTCGAACCCCACGCCACGCCGGTGCTCACCCGCTGCGACGAGCTCAAAGTGGTGTGCGACGGCACCCCGCCGCCCACCTATCCACACCTGGCTGCCACCCACCGCTTTTTGCAGCCCTGCGACGTGGGCGACGAAACGGCCAATCGCCGTATCATGGCCTTCACCGTGGAGTTTTGCAAAGCGCACCCCGAATGGCGTCTGTCACTGCAAACCCACAAAATAGCGGGCATACGCTGAGCGATACACCCGCCCAACTTCCGGAGCTGCGAATGCTCACTGTCTAACCCCCTCATCCGCCCAACGGCTCATGAACCACATACGCAATTTTTGCATCATTGCTCACATCGACCACGGGAAAAGTACCCTGGCCGACCGACTGCTCGAACGCACACAAACCATCAAGGTGACGGAAGGGCAAATGCTCGACGACATGGACCTCGAAAAAGAACGAGGCATCACCATCAAAAGCCACGCCATCCAGATGAACTATAACCTGGACGGACAAGACTATGTGCTCAACCTCATCGACACCCCGGGACACGTGGACTTTGCCTACGAAGTGAGCCGATCGATTGCGGCCTGCGAGGGCTGCCTGCTGGTGGTCGATTCAACACAAGGCGTACAGGCGCAAACCATTTCGAACCTCTACATGGCCATCGAGCACGACCTCGAAATCATTCCCGTGCTCAACAAGTGCGACATGCCCAACTCCATGCCTGAGGAGGTCGAAGACGAGATCATCGAGCTCATCGGTTGCAAACGCGAAGAGATCATTCGGGCGTCGGGCAAAACGGGCGAGGGTGTCGACGATATCCTCCGGGCGGTGGTGGAACGCATCCCCGCGCCGGTGGGCGATCCCGAAGCGCCGCTGCAAGCCTTGATCTTCGACTCGGTGTTCAACTCCTATCGCGGCATCATCGCGTATTTCAAAATCGTGAACGGCTCGATCAAGAGTGGCGAGAACGTGCTCTTTGTCAACACGGAACGCCAGTATAAGGCCGACGAAGTGGGGGTGCTGAAAATGGACCTCTCGCCGCGCCAAAGCTTGGGTTGCGGCGACGTGGGCTACATCGTGAGCGGCATCAAAACGGCCACGGAAGTGAAGGTGGGCGACACCATCACCTCGGTGGAACGCCCCTGTACCGAAGCCATTGCGGGCTTCGAAGAGGTGAAACCCATGGTCTTTGCGGGGGTCTACCCCATCGAGACCGAGGATTTCGAACTGCTGCGCGCCTCGCTCGAAAAGCTGCAACTCAACGACGCCTCGCTCTCCTTCCAACCCGAATCGTCGGTGGCCCTGGGCTTCGGTTTCCGCTGCGGATTCCTGGGCTTGCTGCACATGGAGATCGTGCAGGAACGACTGGACCGAGAGTTCAATATGAATGTGATCACCACGGTGCCGAACGTGAGCTACAACGTTTACGATAAGCACAACACGCTGCTCGAAGTGCACAACCCCGCGGGAATGCCCGACGCAATGGAAATCGATCACATCGAAGAACCTTATATCCGTGCTTCGATCATCACCCGCACCGACTTCATCGGCAACATCATGACCCTCTGCCTGGGCAAACGCGGCGAACTGATCAAGCAGGAATATGTGTCGGGCGATCGCGTGGAACTCCATTACGACATGCCGCTGGCCGAAATCGTGATCGACTTCTACGACAAACTGAAATCGATCTCAAAGGGCTATGCTTCGTTCGACTACCACCCCATCGGTTTCCGCCCTTCGAAACTGGTGAAACTGGACATCTTGCTCAACGGCGAACCGGTGGATGCGCTCTCGACGCTGACCCACGTGGACAACTCGGTGCATTTCGGTCGGCGCATGTGCGAGAAACTCAAAGAACTCTTGCCCCGACAGCAATTTGACATCGCGATCCAGGCGGCCATCGGCGCGAAAATCATCGCCCGCGAAACGGTGAAGCAACTGCGCAAAGACGTGACGGCCAAGTGCTACGGCGGCGACGTGAGCCGTAAGCGTAAGCTGCTCGAAAAACAGAAGCGCGGTAAGAAGAAAATGAAGGAAATCGGCAACGTGCAAGTGCCGCAAAAGGCTTTCCTGGCCGTACTCAAACTGGACTGACGCCCCCGCGACGCCGATCCGCATTCCCCAATCACAACCGGAACAGATCAATCTCACAATGATAGAAGAAATCAAAACACTGCTCGCCCGAGTGGATGAGCTGAAAGCCGAGAACGAAGAGCAGCTCGAAGCCTTGCGCCTCGAATTTCTGAGTAAGAAAGGAAAGGTGAACCAACTCATGGCCAACTTCCGCAACGTGGCTGCAGACCAAAAGAAAGAGGTGGGCGTCTACCTCAATCAACTCAAAACGGCGCTCCAAGAGCGTTTCAACACGCTGAAACAGGAGCTGGCGACGGCCGAGGAGGACCACTCCGCGCTGGATCTCACGCGCACGCCCTACCCCATTCGTTTGGGTACGCGTCACCCGCTCTCGCTGGTGAAGCAGGAAATCATCGACATCTTCGGACGTATGGGCTTCTCGCTGGCCGACGGCCCGGAAATCGAGGACGACTGGCATGTGTTCGGCGCGATGAATTTCGCAGAAGATCACCCCGCACGTGACATGCAGGACACGTTCTTCGTGGAGACGCATCCCGATGTGATTCTGCGCACGCACACTTCGAGTGTTCAGAGCCGTGTGATGGAACATACCCAACCGCCGATTCGCGTGATCTGCCCGGGTCGGGTGTATCGTAACGAGGCCATCTCGGCACGTGCTCACTGCTTCTTCCACCAGGTGGAGGGCCTGTACATTGACAAGGATGTGTCCTTCACCGATCTGAAACAAGTGTTGCTTGCTTTTGCTCGCGAAATGTTCGGTGCCGACACGAAGATCCGTCTGCGTCCTTCATACTTCCCCTTCACAGAACCTTCGGCAGAAATGGACATTTCGTGCAACATCTGCGGTGGCGAAGGCTGCGGTTTCTGCAAGCACACCGGCTGGGTGGAGATTTTGGGATGTGGCATGGTGGATCCCGCTGTGCTTGAGGCGAACGGCATCGATTCGAAGGTGTACAAAGGTTATGCCTTCGGTATGGGTGTGGAACGCATCACGAACTTGAAATACCAGGTGAACGACTTGCGTCTCTTCTCCGAAAACGATGTGCGCTTCTTGAACCAATTTATGGCGGCACACTGAAACATGAGGGCGCGGTGACTGTCACGTGGACGCCCTACGCGGCACGTTCGTGCTGCGCCTCCTCTACATCTGCCGGCCTTAGCGCGAATACCTCCCCGAGCACCCTGCGTGGTTGCTCGGGGAGGCTTTTTATGCGCTGTGACGAATGTTTCTCGTTGTTGAGCCCCCCCGCTTGTTGCCCTCCGAAGCAGGTAGCGCAGCGCATGAAAAACGGCACCCATCCGCGTGTTGCGGTGAGTGCCGTGATGCTGTGTGGTGAGTGTCGGATTATTGGTTCTCTCGTTCTTCTTTCATATCAATCTCTTGTCCTTCTGCGTCGATGAATTTATATTCCAGGAAAGCGAGACTCTGATCGGGGATGACCCGAATGCCCCAACCGTAATGGAACTGCCAACGGCGGTGCAAGGAGATGAAGCCTTGGTTGATGTAGGCCGCCACGAAGGGATGGACGTGCAAGCGGAACTTGCGGATGCCGAGCTCTTCACTGACGATGCGGATCTTGCTTTCCAACGCATCGGTGAAGAGATAGGAGGACTTGATCTTTCCGGTGCCTCCGCAAGACGGGCATTCCTCTTCGACCTTGACATCCATGGCCGGACGAACGCGCTGGCGGGTGATCTGCATCAGTCCGAACTTGGAAAGGGGCAGAATGTTGTGGCGCGCACGGTCCTTCTTCATGTTTTCGACCATTCGCTCGTAGAGCTTCTGGCGATTCTCGGGTTGGGCCATGTCGATGAAATCGACTACGATGATGCCGCCCATGTCGCGCAAACGCAATTGGCGCGCTAACTCGTCGGCGGCACCGAGATTCACGTCCAGAGCATTCACTTCTTGCCCTTCGGGGCTTTTGCTGCGGTTGCCGGAGTTGATGTCGACCACGTGAAGGGCTTCGGTGTGCTCAATGATGAGATAGGCCCCGTGCTTGTAAGTGACGGTGCGACCGAGGGAGGACTTGATCTGGCGGGTGACCGAGAAATTGTCGAAAATGGGGACATTGCCCTTGTAGAACTTGACGATGTCTTTCGATTCGGGGGCAATGAGTGTGACGTAGTCGCGCACTTCTTCGTAGACTTTCCGGTCGTTGATGTGGATGCTTTCAAACGAGGGATTGAAGAGGTCGCGAAGCAGTCCCACGGTGCGGCTGGTCTCTTCGTAAACGAGCGTCGCCCTGTCGGCGGGGTTGCTGTTTTGAATCTTGGCCACGGCAGCATCCCAACGCGAGAGGAGGATGCGCAATTCTTGGTCGAGCTCTGCCACTCGCCGTCCTTCGGCTACGGTGCGAATGATGACACCGAAACCTTTGGGCTTGATGCTGTGCATGAGCTGCTTGAGACGTGCTCGCTCGGCATCGCTTTTGATTTTAGTGGAGACGCTGACCTTGTCGGTGAAGGGGATGAGGACGAGATAACGACCCGCAAAGGAGATTTCGCAGGTCACGCGAGGTCCTTTGGTGGAAATGGGTTCCTTGACGATCTGCACCAACACTTCTTGGCCGACCTTGACGGTGTTTTGAATGTGGCCGTCTTTTTCGGTGTTGGGCTGGCGCGGTACTTTGTGAAGGGGAAGGGGTTTGCGTTTCCCGTTCTTGAGCAGGTCAAGGTAATGCTCAAACTGTCTGTAGCGCACGCCTAAATCGAGATAATGCAGAAAGGCGTCGCGTTCGTATCCGACATTCACGAAGCAAGCGTTGAGTCCGGGCATGATTTTCCGGATCTTCGCCAAGTAGATGTTGCCCACAGAATACTGCTCCGAACGACCTTCTTGCTGAAATTCCACGAGACGCTTGTCTTCCAGCAGGGCGATGGAGATGTCTTTCTTTTGGACATCGACGATAACTTCGCTTGTCATGAGGTGGTTTGATAACGTTCGAGCCGCTTACGGCTCTTTCCCGCTCGGCTCTTCGTCGACGAAGGAGGGATCGGGAAGGAAATAGACAGAAATAGAAAAGTTAAAAGCCGAGGAAGCCACTCGAGAGTGGCTGTGCTAGACTTTTAACTTTCCGTACCGTCAGCAGTGAGCCGACGAGCGACTTACTTGCTCTTGTGACGGTTCTTGCGCAGACGCTTTTTGCGCTTGTGCGTGGACATCTTATGTCTCTTCTTTTTCTTTCCGTTAGGCATGGTGTGATGTTTTTAGAGTTGAAAAATATAGGGTGATCCGTCGAATCTGTCGTCTCCCTTGCAGCTCCACACGGAGGAGATGAGGGGACAGTGCGAACGGATGGCTTTGCTGAGCGATTACTTGATCTGGTCGGTGAACGTCTTCGCGGGCTTGAACGCGGGGATGTTGTGCTCTGGAATGATGATCGTCGTATTCTTCGATATGTTACGCGCCGTCTTCTGCGCGCGCTTCTTCAGAATGAAACTGCCGAAACCTCGCAGATAGACATTCTCCTCCCGTGCAAGCGACTCTTTGACAGACTCCATGAATGCTTCCACAGAAGCAAGAACCGTGGCATTGTCAATGCCAGTCTTCTTTGCAATCTCCCTTACAATATCTGCTTTGGTCATTTTGATCTAGTTTTGGATGAATAGAGGGCTATTTGAAATTGAGTGCAAAGGTATTATTTTCAATTGATTGTAGCAAGAAAGCGACCTACTTTTTGCGCTTTTGTGGGGAAAAACCGCCCTTTCGCCTGTTGACAACAAGGATTGACCACAACTTTCTGCGTTGTAGTCAGATAGGCGCTCTTCTACTCGGAAGGCGTTTATTGAACGATGTGTCGGCGCGAACCGGCTTTGCGCAAGATGCGCTGCGCGAAGTGTGGAAGGGAGAAAAATCAGCAGGGAATTTTGGCGACGCGCTGACAGTGTCTTCCTCCTTCGAAATCGGTGGAGAGGAAGGCGTCGAGAATTGCTGTCGCTTCTTTCTCATCGACAAAACGACCGGGCATGACCAGGACGTTGGCGTTGTTGTGTTGACGAGACAAGGCCGCAATTTCGGGCATCCAGCACAGGGCGGCGCGTACGTGCGCATGCTTATTGAGCGTCATGGAGATACCTTCGCCGCTGCCACAAACTGCAATACCGCGTTCGCACTCTTCTCCGTCGATGGCGCGGCCGAGCGCATGACCGAAATCGGGATAATCGCAGGAGTCGGACGAATGAGTTCCGAAATCGACGTACGGGATGCCGCGCTCGTCTAAATAGCGACACACAAAACTTTTGAGTTCAAAGCCGGCATGATCGGAGGCTAGCCCTATGGGTTTCATTATCTATTCTATTATTGTGTAATTTGGTTGGAAAAGCAGGGAGTGTACAAGCGCTGTCAGGACAAAATAGGCGCCTCATCGGTACACCCAATCTGTCTCTATGTCTTGCTGCGTGAACACTCCCTTGCTTGTTTTCCGGCAGTCTTAACGACCGAGATATTGTTTGATTTCGCTATAAACGGCTTCGGGGGTGAATCCGAATTTCTCGTCGAGCACTTTGAAAGGTGCGCTGTGGCCGAAGTGGTTGAGTCCGAAAATTCGTCCGGTATCTCCGGCCAATCCTTCGAAGACAACCGGCAAACCGGCAGTGAGGAAGAATTTCTTTGCGTTGCACGGGATTACGCTCTCGCGATAGGCTTCGTCTTGTGCACGGAACAGTTGTTCGGACGGGCAACTCACCACGCGCGATGTAATACCGTCGGTTGTGAGCAGTTGGCGAGCGGCCACCAACGTAGACACCTCCGATCCGCTGGCCACGAGTACGACTTCGGGTTGCGCATCGCTCACCACGGTGTAAGCTCCGCGTTCAGCTCCGCTGTAATCCGTTCCTTCGGGAAGATTGGCTACGTTTTGGCGACTGAAGATGAGTGCGGTCGGCGTGTCCATGTTTTCCATTGCCATTTTCCAGCAAACGGTCGTCTCATTGACATCAGCAGGACGCAGCACACGCACGGAGTCGCGACCGGAATGGTTCTGCAACTTTTCCATCAGGCGAATCTGCGCTTCCTGTTCCACCGGTTCGTGCGTGGGACCGTCTTCGCCGACGCGGAAAGCATCGTGACTCCACACGAATTTCACGGGGAGTTCCATCAGCGCCGCCATGCGAATCGCCGGTTTCATGTAGTCGGAGAATACAAAGAACGTGCCCATTGCAGTCAGCATGCCGCCGTGGAGCGCAATACCGATGCAAACACAAGCCATGGTGAGTTCGCTCACACCGGCTTGGAGGAAACCACCGGAGAAATCGCCGCGGCGAATCACCGTCGTGTGCTTCAGGAATCCATCCGTTTTGTCTGAGTTGCAGAGATCGGCTGAAGAAACGATCATATTCTTCACGTGTGCAGAAAGCATCGACAGACATGCCGACGAAGCGTTGCGTGTGGGAGCACCCGCCTTCTGTTGGATTTCATTCCAAGGCAGTTCAGGCAAACGACCGGCAAACCAATCTGCCATTTCTGCGGCCTTTTCCGGTTGTGCCACCGCCCAAGCCTTTTCCTCGGCGCGGCGTTCAGCGACGATCTTTTTGAGTTCCTCAGCACGCTGCGCGTAGAGTTTCTCCACTTCCGGACGGATCGCGAACGGGTCGTCGGGGTCAGCATCGAGATAACGCACCGTGTTGAGATAAGCGTCTCCGCCCAACGGCGCACCGTGCGTTCCGCAATCGCGTTCGAAGCTGGTATTGTCGGCGCGGCGGCATCCCTTTCCCATCACCGTGTGCCCGATGATCAGCGTGGGGCGTGCTGTCTCGGCATTCGCCGTGCGAAGAGCTGCGCGGATCTGTTCCGGATCATTGCCGTCGATCTCGAGCACGTTCCAATTCCACGCGCGGTATTTCATGGCCGTATCCTCCGAAATCACATCAGCCGTTTCGGTCGAGAGTTGAATTTCGTTGGCATCGAAGAACATGATAAGGTTGTCCAGTCCGAGATGTCCCGCCAAGCGTCCGGCGCCCTGCGAGATCTCTTCCTGCACGCCACCGTCGGAAATGTAAGCGTAGATTTTTTCTTTCTTGAATCCCGGATTACCTGTGCGCGCATAGAGCGCTTTGGCGGCGATGGCAGCCCCCACGGCATAGGTATGTCCCTGTCCGAGCGGTCCGCTGGTGTTTTCCACTCCGCGTTCGAAGTTTTTCTCCGGGTGTCCCGGCGTCACGGAGCCCCACTGACGGAACGTTTTCAGTTCGTCGAGGGTGAAACGTCCGATCAGTGCCAACTGCGCATAGAGCATTGGCGACATGTGACCCGGATCGAGGAAGAAACGGTCGCGGCACTCCCAAGTGGGCTGCGCCGGGTCGTAAGTAAGAAATTCGCTATAAAGGACGTTGATGAAATCGGCGCCCCCCATGGCGCCTCCGGGGTGTCCTGACTTGGCGCGTTCTACCATACTGACGGCGAGCACTCGGATGTTGTCGGCCGCAAGATTGAGGAGTGAAGTGGGATTTTCCATGAATAAGTTGAACGGAAGTAATTCGGCTTATGCGTTTTGAGCTGTTTGGATGAAGGAAAGACCACGCGCACACGTCCGATGTCGGAATCGACTCGCGAAACACGAAATCTCCCCAAGGCAAAAGTACGTTTTTTCGAGCGCTTTCCCAAATATTACAGGCATTTTGTCATGGCAAGTTTCGATTTATCGCCCATTTCCAAGACAATCTGAAATATATACCAACAGATTGCGCATTCTGAACTAACAAAAGCGAGGAACTTCTCCCGCTTCCGCGCGGCCTCCTATTTTCTTCTGTACGACAAGTCCCCTTCCCAACGCGATGGTTGGGAAGGGGACTTGCGATAGGTGTATATAATGAGTTCGAGATGCCCTTCTTTGAGAAGTCATCAACTGCCAACAGAAGTCGTCTTACTTCAGAATTTCGAGTTTGCGGAACACACCGACGAGTGCTGCCACGGCACGATCCACTTGTTCGTGCGTGTGCGTTGCCATCAGGGCGATGCGCACCAGCGTGTCGGTGGGATGGCAAGCAGGAGGCACAACAGGATTGATAAACACACCTGCTTCGAAAGCCATGGCCGTTGCTGCAAAGGTCTTTTCCAAGTCACGCACATAGAGCGGAATGATCGGGCTCTGTGTGTCGCCGATTTCAAAGCCTTCTTCTTTGAAGCGTTTCAGCGCATAGTTCGTTACTTCCCAAAGCGCTTCGAGACGCTCCGGTTCCTGCTGGAGGATGTGGAGGGCTTCGAGTGCACAAGCTGTCGCCGCAGGAGTATTCGACGCCGAGAAGATATACGTGCGTGCCGTGTGACGCAGATAGTCGATAATGGTATGATCGGCCGCAATGAAACCACCGATCGAAGCCAAACTCTTGGAGAAGGTGCCCATAATGAGATCCACCTCGTCGGTCAAGCCGAAGTGGTCACAAACACCCCGTCCCTGACGTCCGAAGACGCCCACGCCGTGGGCCTCGTCCACCATGACCGTCGCTCCATACTTCTTCTTGAGCGCGATGATTTCGGGCAGCGGCGCCAAATCACCTTCCATCGAGAACACACCGTCCACAATGATCAGTTTCACGGCGTCGGGTTCGCACTTCTGCAACTTGTTTTCCAAGTCGGCCATGTCGTTGTGCTTGTAGCGCAATTGCTTTGCCATCGACAGGCGGCGGCCGTCCACGATCGAAGCGTGGTCGCGGTCGTCACAGAGGATGTAGTCGTGCGGTCCCACAAGCGCAGGAATCACGCCGCTGTTCACCGTGAATCCGGTCGAGAAACAGAGCGATTCGTCTTTTCCGACGAACTCCGCGAGTTCTTTTTCGAGCTGTACGTGCAGATCCAGCGTTCCGTTGAGGAAACGACTGCCGGCACAACCCGATCCATATCGGCGCATGGCGGCCACACCGGCCTCAATCACGCGTTCGTCGCCCGTCAAACCGGTGTAGGCATTCGAACCGAGCATGATCACGTGGTGACCGTCCATTTCAACTTCGGTGCCTTGCTTGCCTTCGATTTCTCGGAAATAAGGATACAAACCCTGCTCTCTCACTTGCTGAGGCAGGTTATACTTGGAAAGGCGTTTGTGAAGAATATCCATGTGTAAGTTTGAACAGAGACTCGCCTCGCCCGCGCGACCTCACGGCCACTCGTCGCCCGATATAGCGGACGAAACGGGGGCGAAATCCCATTTTCTTATTTGTTTAGGCCGCAAAGTTACACATTTATCCCATTCAGTGTGCAATGATTCAATAGAAATTTGCGTTTCGCGCGTTTTTGGGGTGCAAAAAAGCCCCAAGCACAAAGATTCCACTATATTTGCACCACTATTATATCTGTTATTTCATGCCCTGCTTATGCTAAGCATCCTCTTCATCGTCAATCCCATCTCGGGCAGCGGGCGCAAAGACGCCGCGCTAAAAGCTGTGGAACGCCACCTCGATCGAGATCGCTTCATTGCTGAGATTTGTTACACCGAATATGCCGGCCACGGTGCAGAGATAGCCCGTGAAGCGGCAGGCCGCGGCGTCGACATCGTGGTGGCGGTGGGAGGCGACGGCACGGTCAACGAGATTGCCGGTTCGCTCGTCGACACCGAAACAGCGCTCGCCATCATTCCCTGCGGCAGCGGCAATGGTTTGGCGCGTCATCTCCAGATCCCCATGGATCCCGTCGCCGCAGTGAAAGTGATCAACACTGCCGCAATCGTTCGGCTCGACCATGGCACCATCAACGGCCGACCTTTCTTTTGCACTTGCGGAGTGGGCTTCGACGCCTTCATCAGCATGAAATTTGCCGAAGCGGGGCGCCGCGGTCCGGCCACATACGTAGAAAAGACACTCACCGATGGTCTCCGCTATAAGGCCGAAACCTATCGACTTACTCTCGGCGACGAGGAGGGCAACTGCCATTCTGTCGATGCATTTCTCATCGCTTGTGCCAATGCTTCGCAGTATGGCAACAATGCCTACATCGCTCCGCACGCCTCCATGCGCGACGGACTGCTCGATGTCACGGTGCTCGAACCTTTCAGCCTCATCGAGGCACCGATTGTGGCCATGCAGCTCTTCAGCAAGAGCCTGCCCAAGAACTCGCATGTGAAGTCCTATCGCACCAATCGGCTGCGCATCGAACGCTCGGCCCCGGGCCCCGCTCACTGCGACGGCGAACCGTTCAACACCGACGCCGTGATCGACATTCGTCTCTTCCCGCAGTCGTTCAACGCCGTGGTCAACGAGAAGGCCCTCCTCCCCGAAGTCGGCAGCAAACAGGCGCCCACCCTGCTCCAGTTCTTTCTCGAGCCCTTCAACCCGCTAAGCCTTCCCGCGTGGCGCGAGCGCACCACCACCCTCTTCGACATCATTCGCCGCAAATCCTGACTCATGAATCGGATTTCGCCCTTCCGCCTCCTCGCCCTGCTGCTCTGCCTCACGGTGGTGCACGGCCGGTTGTGCGCAAGCCCTTGTGCAGACGAGCCCTACGACCGAGCAGACGACAGCGCCGCTCTTCATTATTTCGGCGAAACGCTCGTCACCGTTGGCGGCGGCCCCCACGCGCCCTTCTGGCTCGGGGCCAACCGCGACGGCCGCGGGGCAGTAGACGGCCACGGGCCACAGTTGCATGTTGGCCTTTCGCGCCCTACGGCAGCGGCCTACGCCGACTTCCGTCCGCACTGGGGGGGCACGGTCGAAGTCGCCGTGGGTTCCTCGCTTGTCTCGCGCTTCACGCCCTCGGCCGCCTTTGCCGAAACCGTCATCGGCCGATCGCATCTCTCGCTCGGGCTCCGTCCACACGCCACCCCCATCAACCACCCCGCGCTTTCCACCGGCTCGTTCGTGCTCGGCCGCAACGCCGTGCCCCCTGCCACCCTGGCTTGGAGCATCCCCACCTGGTGGCCGGCCTTCGGACGCCGAGTGCCCGTCGCCTTCAGCGGAACACTGGCTTACGGTCTGCTGCTCGATGGCAATTGGCAGCGGCGCACCGTCGACCGGGCAGGCGGACGCTATGCCACGGGGGTGCGCTATCACGAAAAAGCGGGCTACGTGCGCATCGGCACCGACTCCTCTGTCGTGACCCTGACGGCCGGCGCTGAAATGGCTACGCAGTTCGGCGGCACCATCCACCACTATCTCGGCGCTGCGCAACCGATGCACCTGCCCGGTGGACTGCGCGAAGCCTTCTACGCCTTCGTGGCCAAAGGAGGTAGCGACCCCACCGACGGCGACGGCTATGCCAATGCCTCGGGCAACACGGTGGGTGCCTGGCGCTTCGCACTCACCGCACGCTCGCGCCGCGAAAAAATGGCCGCGCGGCTTTATTACGACCACTTTTTTGAAGACGAAAGTGCCGCCTTCGACGAATATGGTTGGCTCGACGGCCTCATCGGTCTCGAACTGAGCCTTCCGCTGCAGTCGCTCCACACGGTGGTCGCGGAATTCGTGCGCACCGACTACCAGAGTGGCCCGGTCTATCACGACCACACGCCTCAACTCGAGGAACAGGTGAGCGGCATCGACAACTATTACAACCACGGTCTCTACCCGGGATGGCAGCATTTCGGCATGGCCATGGGCAATGCCCTCTTCGCCTCCCCGCTCTACGACCACAACGGCACTCTCCTCTTCACGGCCAACCGCTTTCGCGCCGTCCACCTCGGCTTTTCGGGCGCTCCGACCCCGCGACTGACTTATCGCTTGCTCCTCACCACGCTCCGTTCCTGGGGCACCTACGCCGCGCCCTTTGCCGAAGTGCAACGCCAACATTCCCTGTTGGCCGAGATCGCGTGGCAGCTCCCGCCGCGACTCTTTGGGCAGCACATCGGCTACGGCTGGCAGGGCACCGCGGCCTTCGCCGCCGACCGCGGTTCGCGCCTGGGCAACAACACGGCACTGCAAATTGGTCTGCGCTACAGCCGCTGAAACCGTGCCGATTCGCTTTTTTCTCACGCTTCGCTTCCATTCTCCTCGATGATTTTGTCTCGTTCGTTCCCGTTGCGCGCTCTGCTCATCGCGCTCTTGCCCCTCGTGCTCTCCGCCGCCTGCGACAAACTGCCACGCAACGGAGCCCTCGACGGACAGTGGCAATTGGTGCGCCGCAACGATGCCGACGTCACCGCGCAGCGCATTTACTGGGCCGTGCAGCTCGACCTCATCCAGCTCCGTTCCCCCCGTGTCGCCCCCACCACTTCCGTTCCTTACTCAGGCGGAGTGATTCTTCGCTTCGTGCGTCGAGCCGATTCGCTTTTGGTTGAGACGGGTTTCCTCATGGATCGCGACCACGGTCGCGACCTGCACATCGGTCTCCGGCATCCCGCCGATCTTTCGGCGCTCGGTGTCGACACGTTGCCCGCACATTTCGCCATTCGCCACCTCTCCTCCTCCCGCTTGGTGCTCACCCGCGACAATCAAGCGCTGGAGTTCCGCAAATGGTGAATCTTTCAGTGATTTTCTCGCACGCGCGCGTGTCAGGCGGTTTTAGTTTTTCTTCGTCACCCTCACCCTACAAGTCAATCGGTATCAGCACCTTATGGGTGAAGATAAGCCTTTTCGGACTAACCGACACGAGGCCTTCAACCCACTGACCAACAAGACGTTATGGGTGAAGACAATGATTCCCGAACCTTCATGGTTCCTTCACCCCACTTCGCGCACGACAGATCATCAAAAACTCCGCGCCTCGAAAGCCCATCCGGCGGTTCACACCGAGTGAAGGTGAGGGTGAAGCAAAAATCACCTTTATGTTCACCCACAAGCGCCACATGTACAGCACTTTACGTCACACCGGTGAAGAGGTGAAGGGAAAAAAGGAAAAACAGCTGACGCGCGCGCGTGAAAACAGGGGTGTTTTTAGACCTATCGGCGAGGTTTCACGAGAAAGTTCCCCGCTTTGTTCTTGGCTCTCCCCACACTTTGCCTCCCCTCGCCCGAAGGCGCCCATCGCCCCGAGCGCAACATGGCCCGACTTCGTCTTTTCTCCACGAACGCTCCGTCGGCCTAATGCGTCCCCCGATTTATCTATTCATTCCCCCAACGATTTCTTGCCTCGATGAAAATTATAATGCTCTGCCTGCTGTTTCTGCTCTCGTCGTTGTCGGCCATTCATGCCGAGACCGAGGTGGATGGCACTCTTTCCTCTCCCATTGCGCTGAGTCAGGCGGTAGACAGTCTGTCGCCTGCTGCTTCGGCGCGCGACTCGGTGCTCTCCGACACAAAGCTCAAATTGCTTTGGTCTACTGTAGCGCAGACCGACAGCACCACCGGCGACACGCTCCGCGTGCTCACCCATTCTCACTTTTCTCATCTCGCTCCGTTTTGGCAAGTCACCGTTCCCGTCAGTCTTTCGCTCATCGGCGTGGTGGGAGTGGCCGACCGCGGTTTTCTCTTCAAGGGGAAAAGCAAGATACAGCGCTTCTTCGATCGGTGGCGCGGTCACTCACCTGTGCGGATCGACGACTACCTGCAATATGTTCCCTTCGGCAGTTTTGTGTTGGCAGCAGAATTTCCCGGGGTGCCCCACCGCCATAATTTCCGCGACCGGCTGTTGCTCGGTGCCACAGCCTATGCCGTGATGGGCGCGACCGTCAACGGGGTGAAGTACACCATCGGCGAACTGCGTCCCGACCAATCGGCGCACAACTCCTTTCCTTCCGGACACACGGCTACGGCTGTGATGGGAGCCGAGTTGGTGCGCGCCGAATACGGCAATCGTCTGGGCCTGTTTGCCTATACCGGTGCGCTCGCCGTGGGAGTTTTGCGCATGTACAACAATCGCCATTGGTTCAACGACGTGTTGGGCGGTGCAGCCTTCGGGTTCGCCGCCGCACGCATCGCGCTCTGGCTCCTGCCCTACGAGCAACGGCTCCTGGGCATCCGCCCCCGAAAGACTTCGGACACCACTCGCCCCAAAAGTTCCCCCACCGCAATGAAAGCCCCTCTCCTCCTGCCCACAGTGTCGGCCAACGCCACCGGACTCACGGCGCTCTGGGTGTTTTGATTTGACTTTGGGCGCGCGAGTTCGGTGTAAGAGAATGGATGAAAAAGCCATGGGAGTAGAACCTTTTGCGACCAATCATCTTTCCTTCCCGATCGACAGCGGGAATGCTTTGAGTGAAAACGCACATTTTTAATTGGAAACAGAAAACATGAGCTCTACGATTGCTTTTCTGCTTGGCGGGCTGCTGCTGCTCGTTTGGGCGGTCTTATTACAGGCTTTTAAGCAACTCTGCTTAGACAAGATAAAGCGTAGTTTTTGGAGATATTCGCTGGGAATGATGTTTGCCTACGGAATATTGCTCTTGCTTTATGTGGTTTCTGATCAATATGCCCCTCTAAAAGCACTTTTACTCAACTGGTCTATAAGAGGCATTCCCGGCGGAATCATCTTGCTGCTCGTCCCCGCCATTTATTCCATCTTCCTTATAGGGAAAGGTTATATCCAAGAAGGGGGCAAACAAGCTTCCTTCAAGTGGAAATTAAAGATGATGGTCTCTGTCTTCTTCAATGCGCTGCTGGCACTTTTCGGCCTGGTGTTCTTTTCTTTCCTCCGGAAGGGGGGCTCTTTTTCAGCGTTAGTGGCACTGATCCAAGAGTCTGTATGCGCTATCCAATTGGGATGGATGTTGGCTTTCGTGGCTTGCTGCGCGCTGATTGTGCTGATCGTATGGCTCGACCACAAGAAGTCGTCCTCAAAGCGTAAGCACAAGAAGTAAGGGCGAAGCCGTTTTAAGCCATTGCCGGTGCTCTGTCGATCCATGTAAGAACCCATACCGACAAGGTCTTCGGGAAACGTTTGGTAGATAGAATTTATGCCGAACTGGCATTTTGCCCGCGAACGCCGATCTTCATCACAATGTTCGTGCGCTCGATGCCGGTAGTTGGCACGTGGTTTACTCTACGATGCCGTTGGGCTTCCACGGTTTGCGTCCCCCCGATCGATAGGCCCCAATCTCAGACGATGGATAGGCCGATTTCGAGCACTGAGAAACAATAAAAAGGTTTATTCTTCGTTCTCAATTAAGTCAGTGTACGTATCTTTGTAGGTCAGAACTCTGCATTTTAGGCTGCGTCTCAACGCGCGCAAGCCACCACTTATCCCAAACGACAATCGACAATGATCGCATATATCAAAGGAATCATCGGCGAACTCACCCCCACTGAGGTGGTGATCGAAGCCGCGGGTGTGGGCTACGGGCTCACCATCTCGCTCAACACATTCGCCAATCTGCAAGGAAAAGAAAGCGCCAAGGTGTATGTGAAGGAGGTGATTCGCGAAGATGCGCACGACCTCTATGGTTTCTCGTCGAAGCAAGAGCGCACCCTCTTCGAGGCGCTGACCTCGGTGAACGGCATCGGCGGGCAAACGGCGCGCATGGTGCTTTCGGCCTTCACCCCGGCGGAATTGGCGGAGGTGATCCAAAGCGAACAGACGGCGATGCTCAAAAGCGTGAAAGGCATCGGGCCGAAAGCGGCAGCGCGCATCGTGCTCGACTTGCGCGATAAGGTCAGTGCGCTCTTGGGCGACGGACAGCTCGACGTCACGCCCACCGGCGGCGGAGGCATTGCGGCGGCCGACAAAGCAGTGGCCGAAGAGGCCATTTCGGCACTGACCATCCTGGGCTTCCAACCGGCAGCGGTGCGCAAAGTCGTGGCCGCACTGCTCAAAGCAGAACCGGGCTTGGAGCTGCAACAGCTCATCAAACGCAGCTTGAAAGAAATCAAATGACAAACGAACGGTGCCGATGACTTTTTCCGCTCTTTTCCGACGAATGTTGCCCATCGTCCTTTTAGGGACGGTGGCGCTGAGTGTGCTTGCGCTGCGTGAAGGGGCCCACAAAGGTGCCGCGCCGACAGCGACCGTCACCGCCCAGCGTCCCGTCGGGCGCAAAGACCGGACCACACGCACGACAGCCGCAACCGCTGCCCGAACCACTTCGCGACAGACAGAGGCGACAGACAGCGCTCGCTCGGCCAACCTGACGCAGGACGAACCCTCCTTGCCCACTCGCCCGGCACGCACGGAGACGGTGATGCCCTTTGTGGTGCAACCCACGGTGAGCACACGTGGCGTTTTGCCCCTGCACTCGGCCGACGTGAAAAACCCCGACAACCTGCAAACGGGATTGTTCTACGACGAAGAGACGGGTACCTATAAATATGGCACGCGTCTGGGCGGACAATGGCTCTACGTCCCCTTCTATCTGGCGGGAGACGAGGTGCGCCGCATGGGCATCGAACAGTCAATGCGCGACTATTTCCGCCGCCGCAACAACGAGGAGTTTCAGAACCGCGGCAAAGACAAATTCGACTTTAGTGACATGCAGTTTTCGCTCGGACCGGCAGAAAAAATCTTCGGCCCGGGCGGCGTGCGCGTGCGCACACAGGGATCGGCCGAGCTCAAAATCGGGGCGACCCACCGCTTCACCGACAACCCCTCGCTCGCCGAACGCAATCGCAGCGTGTTCGGCTTTGACTTCGACGAGAAAGTGAACCTCTCGCTCAATGGAAAAGTGGGCGACAAGGTGAACATGGATTTCAACTACAACACCGACGCCACATTTAACTTCGACACGCAGCAACTCAAACTGCGTTACGAGGGAAAAGAGGACGAAATCGTGAAACTGATCGAGGCGGGCAACGTATCGATGGCCGCTAATTCGAGTCTGATCCGCGGCGCACAAAGCTTGTTTGGCGTTCGGGCCGACATGCAGTTCGGACGCTTGAAACTCCGCACCATGGTGGCGCAGAAAAAGAGTGCGGCGCAAAGCGTGAATTCGCGCGGCGGCGTACAACTCAACGACTTCGAGTTCTCAGCGGCCGACTATGACGAGAACCGCCACTTCTTCTTGGCACATTACTTCCGCGACCACTACGACGGCTGGATGACGCAGCTGCCCAATGTGCTTTCGGGCGTGAAAATCAACCGCATCGAAGTGTGGATCACCAACACATCGGCCGTAACGGACAACACGCGTAACCTCGTGGCCCTGACCGACTTGGGCGAAGCCAAGCACATCAAGAATGCCCATTGGACAACGGCGAACCCGACCGCCGTTCCGGCCAATACGGCCAACAACGAATACGCCACGCTGACCGGTTCGCTCCCTGCCGTGCGCGACATCACGCAGACCGGCACGCAGCTCGACGGCATCGGCATGACGGGCGGCGACGACTACGAAAAGATAGAGAGCGCGCGCCTGCTCTCGCCTTCGGAATATCGGCTCAATACCGATCTGGGCTACCTTTCACTGCGCACGGCTTTGCAACCCGACCAGGTGCTGGCCGTGGCATTTGAGTACACTTACAAGGGGGAGAACTATCAGGTGGGCGAATTCTCGACCGACCTGAAGGACAACACGCGATCGCTCATCGTGAAGAGCTTGAAAAACACCGCTTGCACACCGCGTCAAGGCAACTGGGCCTTGATGATGCGCAACGTGTATTCGCTCGGCGCCACCGACGTGCAGCGAGAACGCTTCATGCTCGACGTGAAATACCTTTCGGACACCACGGGCGTGTATCTCTCGTATCTCCCCATTCCTTCCATGAAGGACCAGCGTCTGCTCACGGTGATGGGACTCGACCGACTGGACAACAACGCCCGCCGAGTGCCGAACGGATATTTTGACTTTGTGGAAGGATACACCGTGGATGCCGCTTCGGGCCGCGTCTTCTTCCCCGTCGTGGAGCCGTTTGGCCGAAACTTGATCAAAGCCATCGGCGATACGGCCCTCGCCCGACAATTTGCCTACACCGAACTCTACGACTCGACCCACACCGTGGCGAAACAAATCGCGGAACACAATAAATTCCGGATTTCCGGCAAATTCAAAGCGACCAAAGCAGACGAAATTCAACTCAACACCACCGGTATTCCGCAAGGAAGCGTTGTGGTGCGTGCCGGTGGGCAACTGCTCACCGAGGGGACGGACTATACTGTCGACTATAACGCGGGAACGGTCAAGATTCTCAACAAGAGCATCCTCGACGCGGGAACGCCGGTGTCGTGCTCGGTGGAATCGAACGCCGACTACGGCATGCAACGCAAAACGATGTTCGGCGTTGATTTCCAATATGATGTATCGAAAAAGTTCCAAGTGGGCGGCACGCTCATGCACTTGGGCGAACAACCCCTGACGTCGAAGGTGGCCATGGGTAGCGAACCACTGAACAACACGATTTGGGGACTGAACATGGCCTGGAAGACACAAAGTCAGTGGTTGACCGATCTCGTCAATCGCCTGCCTTTCGTGCACACCACGACGCCGTCGAACATCAATTTCACGGCTGAATTTGCGCAACTCATCGCCGGACGCAACACCGGTGCGCAGGGCAATGCATCGTATATCGACGATTTCGAAAATGCAAAAACAGACATCGACATTTCGACTCCACAACAATGGACGATCTCCTCGACGCCCTCAATGTTTGCGGAGTCGCAACTCACCAACAACGTGCGCTATGGCTACAATCGTGCGCTCCTCGCATGGTATGTGATCGATCCGCTCTTCACGCGCCGCAGCTCCTCACTCACACCGGGCTACATCAAGAACGATGTGCAACAACTCTCCGACCCGCGCGTGAGAGAAATTTATGCCAGCGACCTCTACCCCAACAAGAGCCTGAACTATAAGGATGCGGCCACCCTTCCCGTCCTCAACTTGGCCTTTTATCCCAACGAACGCGGTCCTTACAACCTCGATCCCTCGCTCGACAGCGATGGCAAACTGCGTAACCCGGCACAACGCTGGGGAGGTATGATGCGTCGCATCGAAACGTCGGACTTCGATGCGGCCAATGTGGAGTACGTGGAGTTTTGGATGATGGATCCCTTCACGGAAATCAACGGGAAGGTGCCGAACTATACAGGCGACCTGTACTTCAATTTGGGCGAAATCTCCGAAGACGTGCTCAAAGACGGCCGTAAATTCTACGAAAGTGGACTCCCGACCGACGGCGACCGCTCGCAAGTGGCCGAGACTGCGTGGGGATTGGTGCCGACACAGAACGCGGTGACTTACGCCTTCAACACTTCGAGCGACGCGCGCCGCCGACAAGACGTGGGCTACAATGGTTTGACCTCGGAAGAAGAACGCACTTTCGGAGCTTATGCCGACTACCTCCGTGCCATTCGTCCCAATGTGCGACCGGCCGTTTACGATTCCATTGCACAGCACCCCTCCGGCGACCAATACTACTACTTCCGCGGGAAGAACTGGGACGAGCAGCGCGCATCGATCCTCGAGCGTTACAAATATATCAACAATCCGAACGGTAACTCTGCGGCCGCCGACGGCGAAACCTATGCATCGGCCTACAAGACGACGCCGGACGTGGAGGACATCAACCAAGATTTCACGCTCAACGAGTACGAAAAATATTATCAGTACCGTGTGCGCATCGATCCCACGGCCATGCAGGTCGGACAAAACTATATTGTCGACATGCGCACCGTCAATTCGAAAACGCGCGACGGCAAATCGCCTGCCACGAAATGGTATTTGTTCCGCATTCCGCTGAGCGAATACGAACGCAAGTACGGCAGCATCAGCGACTTCTCCTCGATCCGCTTCATACGCATGTTCTTGACAGGCTTCGACCAGCCGATTGTGCTGCGTTTCGCCACGCTGAGTCTCGTACGCGGCGAGTGGCGCGACTACCGGCAGCCACTTTATCAGAACGTGCCGGCAGCTTCTTCCGGCCAACTCGTGGTGAGCGCGGTGAACTTCGAAGAAAACAACGACAAACACCCCGTTAACTATGTTTTGCCTCCGGGCATCAGCCGCGCCATCGAACCGGGACAGGATCAGGTGCTGCAAAACAACGAACAGGCCCTTTCGCTCACGGTCAAAGACCTCGGAAGCGGCGATGCGCGCGCCGTCTATAAGAACACGCACCTCGACCTCCGCCGCTACAAGCACCTCCAACTCTTCGTGCACGCCAATGCGCTGCCGGGAGACAAGGAGTTGGCCGACGGACAAGTGAGTCTGTTCCTACGACTCGGATCAGACTACAAGAACAACTTCTACGAATATGAAATCCCACTGGTGTTGACACCCGAAGGTCGCTACACCGGGACGCCGGGACGTCGTTCGGTGTGGCCGACCGACAACATGATCGACATCGACCTCGAGCGACTCACGCATGTCAAAAAGGCGCGTAACCGCAAACGCGCACAGGGATTGGCCGCCTATACCACCCTCTACGATGAATACGACCTGCAACGCCCGAAAAACAAGATCAGCGTGCAAGGCAACCCGTCGTTGGGCGACGTCCGCACGGTGATGATCGGTCTGCGCAACAATTCGCGCAGTGTGCGCAGCATCGAAGTGTGGGCCAATGAACTGCGCCTCCAGGACTTCGCCAACAAAGGAGGATGGGCGGCACAAAGCCAACTCAATATCCAACTGGCTGACCTGGCCAACATCAATCTCGCGGGACATGCTGAAACCAATGGTTTCGGTGGACTCGAAGAAACCGTCAGCCAACGCCGCGACGACGACCTCTATCAATATTCTGTGACGACCAATCTCGATGCCGGTAAGCTCCTCCCCCCCGAGGTGAAACTCACCGCACCGATCTACTATTCCTACTCCAAAGAAGTGATCGTGCCGCGCTACAATCCGCTCGACACCGACATGCCGATGTCCGATGCGCTCGACGCACTCCCCTTGCGCAGCCAACGCGACTCCTTGCGCAACATCACTAACCACGTTGTCACCAACAAGAACTTCTCCGTTTCGGGTCTGCGCTTCAACCGCACTACACAAAGTGCGCCCATGCCCTACGACCTGGGGAATTTCACCGCCAGTTTTGCCCACGCCACGCGACACACCTCGGGAACTACCACCGCGAGAGAGATCGACATGAATTGGAAATTCGACCTTGCCTATAACTACTCCCCCGGCATGCGCACCGTCGAACCCTTGAAACAGCTCATCACCTCGCGATCGCCCTGGCTACGCATACTGCGCGATTTCGGCGTCAACCCGCTGCCGCAAAACATCTCGTTGATGTCCAATCTTTCGCGCCACTACTACGAACTGCAAGAACGCGACATCGAACAACTCGACAACCGTTCGCTCCCGCTCAGCTTCGCCAGCGACTTCCTCTGGAATCGTTCCCTGCAATTCCGTTGGGATCCCACGAAGAATATCCACTTCAGCTTCATGTCCGGCACCGATGCCGAAATCCAGCAACCCAATGTGGTGGTGAACAAGGAACTCTACCCCACCGAATACGCTGCTTGGAAAGACTCCGTCATACACTCCCTCCGCGACCTCGGCCGACCGCTCAACTATCGCCAGACCGCCGACCTCTCGTGGAATGTACCCCTCAACAAACTCCCCGCGCTCGACTGGGTAACGGCCGATTTCAAATACAACGCCGCCTATAACTGGACACGCGGAGTGGAAGCCGCCGACGGCTCGTCGCTCGGCAACGTCATTGGCAATCGCCGAGACGTCACCTTCAATTCGCGTCTCAGTCTCGAAGCACTCTACAACAAAGTGCCTTTCCTTAAACGCGTCAACCGCAAATTCTCCGCCGGCCCCACCGCCGGCAAGAAACCCGAGGAGAAAAAGCCCTTCGAGCGTGCCGTCACTCTGCGCAAAGACACCGCCACCGTCGTGGTCCACAACCTTTCGACCAAAAAACTGCGTGTGGTCGCCATCCGTCCCGACGGCAATCGCTTCCCCGTCCGCTACAAGGTGCTCGATGTGAACCGCATTGAGGTGCTCAATCGCGACACCCTCACCGTGAAAGTCACCGTCACCCCGCAGCGCCGCACCGAGGAACTCCCCTGGTTCCAACTCGCCGAATACGGAAGCCGCGCCCTCATGATGGTGCGCAACGTCAACGTAGCCTATCGCACTTCGTCGAGCCTCAACCTCCCCGGCTTCATGCCCTCCATCGGCGACGCCTTCGGACAAGCCCGCCCCGGCGGACTGCTCGCCCCCGGCTTAGACTTCGCCTTCGCCACCATCGGAGGGGAAAGCTACGTGCACCGTGCGGCCGAACGTGGATGGCTCTTGCGGTCCGACAGCATCATCACCCCCGCTGTCACTTCGAGCACAGAAGATCTGCAAATACGCGCCACCCTCGAACCCTTCCGCGACTTCAAAATCAACCTGAGTTTCTCGCGCAACCTCAATCGGTCGAAGTCCATCCAATATATGTACGCGGGCATGCCCACGCTGCAAAACGGTTCGTTCGCCATGACCACGTGGTCGCTCGGCACCGCCTTCTCCTCTTTCGGCAATCCCAACAACGGCTATGCCAGCGCCTCCTTCCGGCGCTTCAACCAACTGCTCGATCAGTACCGCGCGCAGGTCGAACAGCGCTACGCCGGCGCCACCTATCCCAACGGCATGGGCCAATGGAGCGGAAAGCCCTACGATCCCGCCAACGGCGGAGTGGATCGTTACTCCACTTCCGTCATGATCCCCGCCTTCCTCGACGCCTATACCTCGTCGGGAGGCCGTCTCGACCTCTTCCCCGCCGTGAGCCGCCTGTTGCCGAGCTGGACACTCCAGTACGCCGGTCTCGCCCAATTGCCCTCTTTCAAACGTTGGTTCAAGTCCTTCAACCTCAACCACGCCTACAAAAGTTTGTATAGTGTCGGGGCCTACGGCACCTTCCAGTCGTTCCGTGAGATGGCCGATGGTTTCGGATTCGTCACCGCAGTGGAGAACGGGCTTCCCACGCCCTCTTCCCGCTACGATATCTCGACCGTCACCCTCAACGAGACCTTCTCGCCGCTCCTCGGCATCGACATGACCTTCCACAACGACCTCACCGCCCGCATCGAGATGCGACGCACACGCGTACTCACGCTCTCCATGACTTCGCAGTTGCTCAACGAGACGCATTCCAACGACGTCGTGGTCGGTTTCGGCTATCGCGTGGCCGACTTCAAGGGCTTCACCCGCGCCTCGCGCATCAAGCGCACCGTCCGTTCGCGCAACCGCAAAAATGCACCCGAGGAGAACACGCCGACGCCCACCGTGACCGACGGCACGCCGCACTCGCTCAATTTGCGACTCGACATCTCCTTCCGCTCGCAAAGCGCGTTGCAACGCAACCTCCTCACCCGCCTCTCGCAAGCCACCAACGGCAACCGCGCCCTGCAAATCTCGCTCGCCGCCGACTACGAAGTGTCGAAATTCCTCACCGTATCCGCCTACTACGACCGGCAGAGCAATCAACCCCTGCTCACCTCGTCGGCCTATCCCTCGACGATGCAAGATTTTGGTATCAACCTCAAGTTCCAACTCACCCGTTGATCCCCCCGCACGAGGCGCAACCGCCCACACCAAAGAGCGACGCTCGAACCGATCCACAAGATCAGTCCGAGCGTCGCTCTTTCTATCGAATAAGTAAGGTCCCGTCGCCGAGACCGCGCAGTATTCAATCTTACCGGATTACTCAATCCACCGGCACCCAAAACGGTTGCGACTCGCGCAGTACCTCCACATCCATCGTACTCACACGGTGGCGAATGGGGCGGCTGTCGATGGTCACCGTACCCTGCCCCACTTGGAAGAATTTCACATGGCGTGTGCGCCACACGCTCACACTCTTCTGTTGCGAAAGAAAGCGCCCGCGCAGCAAGTGCCACAACCCGGCAAAAGCTTCGAACAAGCGGGGGCGCCGCACCGCCGAGATGTCGAGCATCCCGTTGTAGGGCACTGCCGAAGGCGTCTGCCCATATCCGGTGCATGATCCCACGCAGAGCGTCGTGATGCGCTGCTCGAAGGTCTCCACACCTGTGGTGAAACGCACGCGGGCCGAATGCCGATGCCACACGAGCATCAGCGCGCTGCTCAACTCGCGGAGCAAACCCAGGCCGCCCCAGAAATGCTGGTAGCGTCGGCGCAGTTTGACCATGGCCGCCGCCATGCCCAGGTTCACGCAGTTGAGGAAATAACGTCGCTCCTTCTTGCCGTCGGGCGACACCAGATTCGCTACCCCCACGTCGACCTTGCGCAGCCGTCCGCGCACCAGCCGATCCACGCAGGTTTCGGGCTCCGATTCGTTCAGTCGCCAGAAATGCGCAAACCCGTTGATCAATCCGTTCGGAATCACGGCCAGCGCCGGGCGTTCTTTCAGATCGGGCACCGCTTCGATCAGTCCGTTCAGCGCACTGTTCAGCGCGGCATCGCCGCCCACCACCACAATGAGCCGATAGCCATTGGCGGCCATCATCGCAGCCAGGCGCTCGATGCTGCCCGGCCCTTCGCTCTGCACGAAATCGTAGGGCTGCTTGATCACATCCAATCGAGCCCTGATGCGAGCCCAACGCCGGCGTGAACGCCAACTGCCTTCTTGGGGACAATACAAGATGCCCCAGCGTGATTGCTCCGAGTTGTTCAGCATGGTGATCTTTGGGGTGAGTAACACATTCAAATCCTCAGCACGTTCAGTACGTCAGCTGCAACACCTCGGCGAGTTGTTGCAGCTGTACATCGCGTGGAGCCGTGGCATCGATCCAATGAATCGGACAGCCCCTGCGCTCCATGCCGCGAAACCACGTCATTTGGCGTTTGGCAAACTGATGAATGGCCGTTTCGAGTTGCACAACCATCTCGTCGTAGGTCAATTGGCCGATGAGGTGCAGGGTCACGAACTTATATTCCAACCCATAGTAAATCAAATCGTCGGGAGCGATGCCCTCGTCGAGCAAACGTTGCACCTCATCGAGCATGCCGTCGGCAAGCCGCTGGTGCAAGCGCGCACTGATGCGCGCCCGTCGCGTGTCGCGATCGATCGACAAACCGATGTTGAACGCCTTCATCACCGGAAAATCACGGCGTCCGGCTTCGCGCTCGAGGTTGTACGTTTCGATTTCTATGGCTCGGATTGCTCGCTTACACGAATCCACGTCGGTGGTGTTGTGCAGCACCGCCCCCGAACGGGCTTTCAGCGCCGCCAACTCGGCCGTCAGTTCCGCCAGCGTCCGTCCCTCAAGCGAGGCACGGAGCGCCGGATTCTGCGGAACGTGGCTGATATTGTAATTGCGCACCACACTCTCCACGTACAAGCCCGTGCCGCCACACACCACCGTGCGCTTTCCGCGACGGCCGATGTCCTCAAAGGCTTCGAGGAAATCGTGTTGATAGCGATAGAGGTTGTATTTCGTACCGGGTTCGACAATGTCGATCAAATGGTAGGGCACCCGTCGCCCCGCGATGCAATAATCGTCGAGGTCCTTGCCCGTGCCGAGATCCATGCGCCGATACACTTGACGCGAATCTACGCTGATGATCTCCGCATCGATGCGATCGGCCAAAGCCACGGCAAACGAAGTTTTGCCGCAGGCCGTGGGTCCCACCACCGTCACGAAGTCGAAATCCGAAAGAGAGGGAAGTGCTGACATGAATGTGTGTTGTACGAATTGAAACTGCGACCGCTTAGACAGTGGGTTCGTCGAGTGCCTGACGAAGGTCGGCAATGAGATCGTCGGTCGCTTCGATGCCGAGGCTCAAACGCATCAGATCGGGAGCGATGCCGGCCGCGCGGAGCTGCTCGTCGCTCAACTGGCGATGCGTGTGACTGGCGGGGTGCAAAATGCAGCTCTTCGCGTCGGCCACGTGCGTCACAATGCTGATCAGGCGGAGCCGGTCCATGAAACGAACGGCCTCTTCGCGTGTGCCTTTCAGCCCGAAGGCCAGCACTCCGCAACCGCCGTTGGGCAGGTACTTCTTGGCCAATGCCGCATCCACACCGTCGGGATCGTCGGCATAGTGCACCCAGGCCACGCGCGGGTGGGCCTTGAGGAAAGCGGCCACGGCGTGGGCGTTCTCCACGTGACGACGCATGCGCAGGTGGAGCGTCTCCAACCCGTTGTTGAGCAAGAAGGCGTTTTGCGGGCTCTGGCAGCTGCCCAGGTCGCGCATGAGTTGCGCTGTGGCTTTCACGATGTAGCCCGCCGCACCGAAGGCTTGAGCATAGATCAGCCCGTGGTAGCTCTCATCGGGGGTGCAAAGTCCGGGGAACTTGTCGGCATGCGCCATCCAGTCGAAGTGGCCGCTGTCGACAATGCAACCGCCCACGGCCGTCGCCTGCCCGTCCATATATTTGGTGGTGGAATGCACCACAATGTCGGCTCCCCACTCGAAGGGGCGGCAGTTGACCGGGGTGGCAAAAGTGTTGTCGATCACCAAAGGCACACCCTGCTGGTGCGCCACGCGGGCGAAGCGCTCGATGTCGCACACGCGACCGCCGGGGTTGGAGATCGTTTCGCTGAACACGAGCTTCGTGTTGGGACGGAAGGCGGCGCGCAATTCCTCGTCGCTTGCATCCAGATCGACCAGCGTGCAGTCGATACCCATTTTCTTCATCGTCACCACGAAGAGGTTGAACGTTCCACCGTAGATGCCGTTGGTGGCAATGAAATGTCCGCCGGCCTCACAGATGTTGAACACCGCATAGAAGCTGGCCGCCTGACCGCTCGAAGTGAGCATGCCGGCCACACCGCCTTCGAGCGTGGTAATCTTCGCAGCGGCCGAATCGCAGGTGGGATTCTGCAAGCGCGAATAGAAATAGCCCGACTCCTTCAAATCGAAGAGGCGGCCCATCTGTTCAGTGCTTTCATATTTGAACGTGGTGCTCTGATAAATAGGCAATTGACGCGGTTCGCCGTTCTTGGGCGTCCAACCCGCTTGCACGCACTGCGTGTCGATCGATAGTTTGTTTTGTTCCATGTGAAATGTGTTGTGATAAGTGCAAAACAAAAATACATCATTCGCGGCGAATGAAGCCCCGTTGGCGAGAGGAAAATCGCGGAGGTAAAGAAAATCTGCTTTTTTTCGAGCGAAAATTTGGTCACTACAAAAAAATGCCCTACTTTTGCACTCGCAAACGAGGAACAACTCACAAGTTCACTCGGCGAGGTAGCTCAGCTGGTTAGAGCGCAGGATTCATAATCCTGAGGTCCCGGGTTCAATCCCCGGCCTCGCTACTCCAAGAAGGATCGATTCTCACGAATCGATCCTTTTTCGTTTCTGTCTCCTCCCCGTCCTTCGTTTCGGCCGCGGTCGCCACACCGGCATTTCATCCGCGGCAGCGCGCAACTCTCGGCGCCACCGGCTCGCCACGCGCGCGGTGTTTGCACAACGCACGCCTCAGCGGCACGCACACCGAAGGGCTTCTCTCGTCCTCTCGCGAACGCGCACGTACCTTCCCGCCCCGCACGAAAAACCCCCTCTTTTCTTTCCTTTCCTCCCATGGTTCTCGGCGCGCACCCCGTCTCTTGTTTTCAGCACCGCCTCTCGCGCATGCACGCGTACGCGGGCATCACGCGCGCCTCAGTCAGTTTCAGAAAAAAGCCTTCACCTCTTCACCCACCTCGTGTATTTCACTATTGTACAGCGAATTATGGGTGAAGACTTTGTTATCTTTTCCTTCACCTCTCTCGTCCCGTGGCTTCACTCCGAAAGTAAAGAATTTTCGTCGCAGGTTTTCGCACAAAAACGGGCCTAAATGGAGAAGAATCGGGGAGGCACCCAACGGTGAAGTCGAAGGTGAAGGAAAAAAGCAAAAGCCTTCACCCCTAAACAGCAGTCGGTCAGCGTTTTGCGACCGGTCGGTGAAGGGGTGAAGGCTTTTTTCGAAAACTACCTGACATGCGCGCGTACGCGAGCGCGTGAGCATGCACGTTTGCGGTGTGTATCCTACAGCTCGTGCAGCGCACGCAGCAAACGCCGTTCGCCGCGATAGGGTTGCCACAACATCCAGATCAACAACAACGCGGCCGGCACGTCGAAGGCCAGTTGCTCCGGTGCATACATGGGCAACGCCGCACCATAGAGCGCCGTTGCGGCCCAACGCGTGCAGCCGTTGGCCGTCCAGAGCGTGTGCAGTGCCGGCGCGAAAGCCAACAGCCGCCCCACCACGTAGAGCAACGCTGCAACCAGCGCCACCGCGGTCATGACTTTGTTCCAGCGCTCGCGCGGCGAAACGTAAACCGCCGTGTGGGCGGTGCGTTGCAGCACCACAGCCCGCTCTTTGCGACGCGTGTGCAACGTTTCCCAGTCGGGCATCACCTGGCGCACGACACTGGCGGGGTGCATCTCGACTGCCACGCGCCGGGCATCGGCGCGCGCCGCCAACAGCGCACAGGCGCCGAAGGGCAGATCGAGACTGCCGGCGAAACCACCGCTTTGCAAAAACCATTCGCGGCGGAAAGCCACGTGTCCGCCGTCGGCCGCCGCGGCATGGCCGGCGAGCACAGAGCGCGCACTCCGCGCCCAGTCCCACGCGCGGAGCCGATTGGCTTCGGGCACGGCCGTCGAATCTTCGTGCTCATAGTTGGCATAACCCATCACCACGTCGTTCTCGTCGGTGAAGTGGGTGGCTAGGTGCTGCAACCATTCGTCGCTCGTCGGACGGCTGTCGGGCTCCACGACGACCACCCACGGCGCACGGGCGGCACGGACGCCGAGGGCCACGGCCACCTTGTGGGCATCGACGTTGCGCCGACGACTCTCGGGGACGAAGGTGTAGCGCAAATGGCCGTGCTGCGCCTGAAAACGCGTCACGACGTCGACCACTGCTCCGTCTTCGCCGGCGGCATTGGCCACCACCACCTCATAAGGACCGAAACGCTGCGTCAAGAACTGCGGGAGGTGCCGGCTGAGGGTTTCGGCTTCGTTTTGCACCGGCAGAATGATGGACACCAGTGGATCTAAGGGCGCGGCGGCGGTGCCCACCACCCCACCCTCGACGGGAGGCGCGGGCAGCACGCGGGCCGACTGTGCGTCGGCACAAGCGATGACCGGTTTGAAGGCGGTGGCGCGAAAATAGACGTTGAGCCCCACGGACAAGAGGAGCAAAAAAAGAGGGAGGACAATGAAAAGTATTTCTATCATAAGTTGTTCCGGATCGGTAGACGAACTACTCAAATTTCAACTGCGGCGCCGAAACTCGGCACAGGTCACGGCGGTGGCCACAGCCACGTTCAGGCTTTCGCTGGTGGGGCGATCGGGGGGGAAGCTCGGAATGAGCAAACGATGGCTCACCCGCTCGCGGACGGCAGACGAAAGGCCGTTGCCCTCGTTGCCCATCACGATGATGCCGTGCGGCGTCAACTCGCTATCGTAGAGGTTGTCGCCATCGAGCAAGGTGCCGTAGACCGGCGTGCCGGCGGGGAGCGCATCGAGCCAGGCGGGCAAATCGGTGTAGTGCACGCCGACGCGCCCCAAAGCGCCCATGGTGGATTGCACCGTTTTGGGGGCGAACACATCGGCCGTGTCGTGCGAACAGATCACGTGCTCGATGCCCCACCAGTCGGCAATGCGAACGATGGTGCCTACGTTGCCCGGGTCTTGCACCCCGTCGAGGGCCAAGCAAAGACTGCGACCGGCTACGGGGAGCAAACTTTGCGCGGCCACCGGTTGCGGCTTTTCGAACACGGCCAGCACGCCTTGCGGCGCCCGCTGCAACGACACACGCGCCAATTCCTCGGCGGTAACTTCGACCCGTTCGGCCACGGCATTCGCCTCGAAGGGCACTTTGCTCAACACCGCCCGTTCGCCCACCAAGAGGCGACAACGGAAGTGGGCCAGCAGTTCGGTCACCAGTTTGGGCCCTTCGGCCAGAAAGAGTCCTTCGGCATCGCGATTTTTCTTGCGATCGAGGCTGCGAATGAGTTTTTGTTTGTTTTTGCTGAGCATGGGATGACGGCGCGTGCCGAGAGAAAACGTAGCGCGAAAGTACGACCTTTTTTCCGAAATGCCTATCTTTGCAGTCTAAAATAGCCTCACGTGAAGTCCCTCCGCCGCTTTCTGTTCATGCTACTGCTCATCCCGTTGCTGACGGGGTGCTCGGCCGTGCGTTTTGTTCCGAAGGGGCGGTCGATGCTCACGCGCGTTCACCTCACGAGCAACAATCCGCAGGTGGCCGCCGCCGACTATCGAAACTACGTGCGACAGGAAGCCAACTCGCGCTGGCTCAGCACCCTCAAAGTGCCGCTCGGCATCTACTGTCTGTCGGGAACCGACGAACGCAATGCGCTCAACCGCATCGTGCATCGCATCGGCGAAGCACCGGTGGTCTACAACGACACGCTGACCGGCTACTCGATGGCGGCACTGCGCATGGCCTTGCAGAGCAAAGGCTATTTGCAAGCGCGCGTCGACACGACCTTGACACAAAAACAGCGGCGAGTCGCGCTGACTTACCGCCTCTTGCCGGGCAATCGCTCGTATGTGCACGAACTGCGGCGAGAATTTGACAACGACACCGTGCGGAGGCTCATCATGGCCGATTCGTCGAATTCGAAACTCTACAAAGGCATGCCGCTCGACCTCGCGCTGCTCGGCGAGGAACGCACGCGCATCGTGCACCGATTGCAAAACAGCGGCTACATGAATGCCAACAATGAGTATGTGAGTTTTGTGGCCGATACCCTCCCGCTGAGTCAGGCAGTGCGACTCACCCTGCGCGTGCAGGCGCCGAGAGGGGTGGACCGACGGATGGCCTACCAGGTCTATCGCATCGGCCGCGTTTCGCTCACCGAACTCAACACCGAGGAAGCACCGACCGACAGTTCGTTCTACCGCAACATCACGTTTGAGGCGGCCGGGCACACGCGCATCAACCGACACACTTACGTGCGCAACCTCTTTGTCCTGCCCGATAGCCTCTATCGCGACGTCGCCACACAATACACTTACCAAAACCTCAATGCGCTGGCGGCGGTGAACTACTCGAACATCCACTACGCCCAACCGGCTCCCGGCGATTCGACCGTGAATGTGCATCTGCTGGTGCAACTCAACAAACCAAACGGCATCAGTTTCGACCTCGAAGGAACGAACACGGCGGGGGATTTCGGGGGCGCGGCGACTCTAACCTATACCCAACGCAATCTCTTCCGCGGCGCGGAGAGTTTCTTCCTCAAATTTCGCGGAGCTTACGAGGCCATCCGCCGACTGGAGGGGTATCGCAACCAGAATTACACGGAATACGGGGTCGAAGCGACGCTGCGCTTCCCCACGCTGCCCATCTCGCCGGGCGAGCGCAATTTGCGCACCTACAAGGGAAGTACGGACTTTTCGGTGATGTACAATTCGCAAAACCGACCGGAGTTTTACCGTCGGGTGCTGACAGGCACGTGGAGCGTGGACTGGAATCGCCATGCGCGACCCAATCTGCGACATCACCTGGACATTGTGTCGCTGAACTACGTGTTCATGCCGTGGATTTCCGACACCTTCCGCCGCACTTACCTCGAAGGCGACAACCCCCGCTATGCCGTGCTCCGCTATTCGTACGAGAATATTTTCATCATGCGGGCCGCCTATGGATTTGTCTACAATTCCTTGCGCACTCCGGGATCGGCCAACCTCTATCGCACCAACGGCTACCAAATTCGCGCCGGCGTGGAAACGGCCGGTAACCTCCTCTACGGCATCTCGAAGATGCTGCGCATGCACCAAACGGCTGACGGAAGTTACGCGATCTTCAGCATCCCTTATTCGCAATATGTGAAGTTCGATGTGGACTTCTCAAAAAGCGTGCGACTCTCGGAAAACAATTCGCTGGCGTGGCATGCAGCATTCGGGCTCGCCATTCCCTTCGGCAATTCGAAAGTGATCCCCTACGAGAAACGCTACTTCTCGGGAGGCGCCAATTCGGTGCGCGGGTGGAACGTGCGACAACTCGGCCCCGGACGCTACGCGCAGAAGGACGGGAATATCGACTTCATCAACCAAACCGGCAATCTGAAGATCGACCTCTCGATGGAATATCGCAGTTCGCTCTTCTGGAAATTTGAAGGGGCGGCCTTCGTCGACGCCGGCAATGTGTGGACCACCCGCGGCAAAACGGGACCGGACGGCGGACAATTTCGCTTCGACTCCTGTCTGCGCGAACTGGCCGTCGCCTACGGATTGGGCTTGCGTCTGAATCTCAACTACTTCATCGTGCGTTTTGACGGCGGAATGAAGGCCATCGATCCCGCAGTGCCTTCCGGTGCGCTGCACTACCCCATTTTCCACCCCAATCTCTCGCGCGACTTCACCCTCCACTTCGCCGTGGGTTTGCCTTTCTGAGGTTCCGCGGCTCACTTCTCCTTTCTGACTCCTTCTTTCCATGCAATTTATCTGTTTCGGCAGCGGCAGCTCCGGCAATTGTTACTATCTCGAATCGCGCGGCGAAGCCATTCTCATTGACTTGGGCATCGGCATTCGCGCCTTCAAAAAACACATGCGCGACTACGGACTGACGATACCCAAAATCAAAGCGATCATCGTCACCCACGACCACACGGATCACATCAAAGCCGTGGGACCGCTCTCCATTGAATTCCGCATCCCCGTCTATGCCTCGATGCCTGTGCACGAAGGAATCGTGCGCAATCGCTTCATGACGAAAAAGATCCCCGAGGACTTGCAACGCTGCACGGTGCTCAACACGCCGTTCGAGGTGGGGAATTTCCGCATCACGCCGTTTGCCGTTCCTCACGATGCGACGGACAACAACGGTTACTTCATCGAACTCATCGAACCGGAAGAAACCAACGCCACCGACCTTTTTGCACCGCAAGGAGGCGACGGACGCCCCACCTTCTGCCTCATCACCGACGCCGGACAATTCACCGAAACCATGATCCCCTATGTGCAGCGTGCCCGCTACCTCGTGATCGAGGCCAACTACGACCGCGAGCTGCTCGACAACGGCCCCTATCCGCTCTACCTGCGCAAACGCATCTCCGGCGGACGCGGACACATGGATAACCGCCTCACGGCCGAAGCCTTGAAACAGCACCTCACGCCCGAGACACGCCGCGTGTGGCTCTGCCACCTGAGTGCCGAAAACAACAACCCCGAAACGGCGCGCCGCACGGTGGCAGAAGCCATCGACGCTCTCCCCTTTGCCGAGCGTCCCCGCCTCGACGTCCTGCGGAGAACCGTGCCGAGCGGACTGGAACGACTCGTCTAAAGCGCTCGCGACACTCTCATTTCGCCAAACGAATTCCCGTCCCCGAGACCACAGCATGTGTTGTGTTTCGGGGACGGGAATTCGTTTTAAGCTCATCGGCAATTGAGTGCGACACATCTATTTGACAAGAGACTCAAGAGGCAAAGATCTCACAAAATGCCAACTTCGACGACTTACTGACGAAAAGACAGCGAGTACACGGAAGAAAATCAACAAAAAGTTCGCAAAACGAAAGTTGGGAACTCAAATCTCCGCCCCCTATACGTCATAATAGAAACAAATTATTAAATTCGCACCCGATACCTTCTATAATATCTCTTCCGCTTTTACCGAACCATGAAATCATGAGAAATCTATTGTTATTCCTCCTCGCGCTCGCGTCTTTCGGCACGCTCCACGCACAATCTCAACGTGACAGCATTGCTGTCTATGCCAAAGTCATGGACAGCTTCACGCACGAAATGCTCAAAGGCGTAAAGGTCGAAGTGCTACGTCCCGATAGTTCCCTTGTTTCGCAACACAACACTGATCAGAACTATTCATACGGCCATTACTCTTACAATTTCGGGGACGAGTTTCGAGGACTATTTCTGTTGCGTGCCGATTACATCTTTCGTTTTTCGAAGGAAGGCTACGTCACGCAGTATGCCAACCTCTACAAACGTGATCTAGGACGCAGAGAACAGCGCAGATCGGTAGGAGAAATTATGATGAAGAAGGTCGGTAAGCATCGCGACATCGAACTGGGCGCAGCAGAAGTGCGCACATCAAAGATTCGCATGGTGGTAAAAGGCGACACCCTCATCTACAACGCCGACGCGTTTCAATTGGCCGAAGGCTCGATGCTCGACGGCCTCATCAAACTCCTCCCGGGCTTCCAACTGCGCGACGGCCAAATCACCGTCAATGGGCAGTATGTGAGCAGCCTGCTGGTCAATGGCGAAGACTTCTTTCGCGGAGACCCGCGTGTGGCGTTGGAAAACCTGCCGGCCTACATGGTGAACAAGGTGAAGGTTTATCGCAAGGAGCATCCCTGGAGCTATATCACCAAAGGCAAAGACGAGCGCAAAGAAGACTTGCCTCTGGTGGTGGACGTCAATCTGAAACGCGAATACGCCATCGGCTGGGTGGGCAACGTCGGAGCAGGCTACGGCACGGCCGATCGCTATCTCGCACGCCTCTTTGGACTCCGTTTCACCGACCATTCGCGGTTGGCTCTCTATGCCAATGCCAACAACACCAACGACACGCGCGAACCGGGCACTTCAGGCAACTGGAACGCCAACGGTTCGGCCTCCGGACGCACCACGATGCAGACAGCCGGCTTTGAATTCCTCGTCAAAGGCGATAAGGACCAATGGAAATACGTGGGCCATGCCAAAATCTATCACCAAAACACATTCAATCAGAGCATTACCTCCTCAGAAACCTTCCAACCCGCATTGCCCAATAGTACATTCCATCGTGCACGCCGTGAGGCAGAGGGCAATCACTTCAAGGTGCAAACAGAACAAGCGTTTGAAAGAAAGCGAGACGAAGGATTCTTCAATGTCTTTGCCGCCTTGTACTATCAACACCATCACAACAACGCTTTGTCGCAAGGGGGCGAATTTTCAGCCGATCCGAAAGATGCCTATCGCGCTGCGTCATTAGACAGCTTGTTCCTGAGTTCGAGCGAACGTTTGGCGAAGTTGCTCACCAATCGCCAGCAGAATCAAGAGAAGAGTCGCGAGCATGCGTGGTCGGGGAAGGTGAATGCAAACTATTTTTCAAAAGTAGCCCACACTCCCGATTACTTTAAAATCGAAGTCAATGCCGATTTCGAGCACAAAACCGGCACCATCTTCTCCGACTACCGCTTGCGCTACGGCCAATCGGCGCAGAGCCTTCGGCCGGACGAGCATCTGTTGCGTTTTGTCGATGTGCCGACAACGAAAATTCACGCCAAATTCCGAACGGAATACGTTTATCGCCCCGAATGGGGAAGTATCACCTCCTTTCTGGAGGTCAGCGCAGCGCATCTCGAAGACAACCGCAATTTCTATCGCCTCGACCGATTAGGCGCAAGCACGCCGGAGTTCGGCGCACTGCCTTCCACCACGGCAGCCTTATTGCAAACGTTAGATACCCCGAACTCCTACGACAGCCGCCACAACTCCCTGAACGGCACACTCGGTGCGCGCTGCACAATTTGGTTGGGTGGGAAGTTGCCCAACCAGCATATCACTTTTACCCCCACAGTCAACGGAAGCATCGAGCGCCTGACCTACCGCCGAGACGCCTTGCACGCTCATCCTCGACGCAACCAATTGTTCTTCCTCCCCACCC